>FWWL01002314.1_pt1 | contig 40313 bp, 38 predicted proteins | sample 2228331 | NCBI WGS metagenome assembly FWWL01 (sample SAMEA103939775, study PRJEB20133) | metagenome
CGCCACAGAACTCCTGTACACCTGTTCCGAACCCGGGCAACAGGAAATCCAAAATGCCATCCAGAACCATGGACTCCAAGGCGTCGTGGTGGCCGCCTGTTCCCCTCGTATGCATGAACTGACTTTTCGACGTGCCGTCGAAAAAGCGGGCCTTAACCGCTACATGCTGGAAATGGCCAACATTCGGGAACATGTTTCCTGGATCGGGTTGGACAAGACAATCAACACGCACAAAGCGATCGATCTCGTGCGCATGGCCGTGGCCAAAGTCAGACACAATGAACCTCTTTTCGGTTCTCAGGTTCCCATCACCAAAAGGGTCATGGTTATCGGTGGGGGCGTGGCGGGTATTCAGGCGGCTCTGGATTGCGCCGACGCGGGCCTGGACGTGGTGTTGGTGGAACGGGAAGCTTCCATCGGCGGCAAAATGGCCAAACTGGACAAGACCTTTCCCACCATTGACTGCTCGTCATGCATTCTCGGGCCCAAAATGGTGGATGTGGCTCAAAAGGAAAACCTCACCCTGCACACCTACACGGAAGTGGAATCCCTGAGCGGCACCATCGGCAATTTTACGATTACCTTACGTCAAAAAGCGACCTATGTGGATTGGAACGCCTGCACAGGATGCGGGCTTTGCATGGAAAAATGCCCGGCCAGGAAGTCTCCCGATTCTTTTAACGAGGGGTTAGGAACCCTTTCGGCCATTCGCATTCCCTTTCCTCAAGCCATTCCCAAAAAGGCGCATATCCTTAAAGAAGCCTGCCGGTATTTCAAGACGGGCAAATGTCGAGTGTGCCAAAAAATCTGCCCTGTGGGCGCCGTCCGCTTTGAAATGGAGGATCGTTTCATCACGGAACAGGTGGGCGCCGTCATTGTGGCAACCGGCTACGATCTTTTTAACCCTGCAGCCTACGGAGAATACGGCGCCGGACGTTATGCGGACGTGATCAGCACCATGCAGTTCGAACGCATTCTCAGCGCCTCGGGACCCTTTGGAGGTCATATTCGACGCCCTTCGGACGGACGAGAACCTCGGGACATTGTCTTCATCGCCTGTGTGGGATCCCGGGACAAATCGGTGGACAGGCCGTACTGTTCCGGAGTGTGCTGCATGGTCATGGCCAAGCAAGCCATTCTGGCTCGAGATCACCTTCCCGACGTCCGCTGCTACGTGTTTTACATGGACATTCGAGCTCCCGGCAAAAACTACGACGAGTTCGTCCGTCGAGCCGTGGAAGACTACGGGGTTCAATACATTCGAGGACGCGTGGGCAAAATCTACCCCATGGGGGATCGTTTAGTGGTGCAAGGTGCCGACACGCTTCTTGGAGCTCAAGTGGAGGTGCAAGCCGATCTGGTCGTTTTGGCAACTGGCATGGAACCGTCTCACGGGGCTCAAGAACTGGCCGAAAAACTGCGTATCTCTTACGACCCTCACGGCTTTTTCATGGAAGGTCACCCCAAGCTCAAGCCTGTGGAAACCAACACAGCCGGCATCTACCTTGCCGGGGCATGCCAAGGCCCCAAAGACATACCCGCCTCGGTGGCTCAGGGAAGCGCCGCCGCCGCCAAAGTCCTAGCCCTCTTCGCGCGCGGCAGCATCACCACCGACCCGCAAACCGCCCGTGTGCTGGAAAAGGCGTGCATCGGATGCGGCAAATGCCTTTCCGTGTGCCCTTTTGGCGCTATCGAATGGAAGACGCTTCGGGATGGTTCCCGAAAAGCTTATGTTTTGGATACGGTCTGCCAAGGCTGCGGCCTTTGTAACGCCACATGCCCTCCCAAAGCCGTGCAGCTGAAGCATTTTACGGACGACCAAATCCTGGCCGAACTGGAGGCTTTGTGTGCTTGAAAACGCCATGAACACTACGGATAAACCTCATTCTTCGCTTCGCATTTTGGGATTCCTCTGTAACTGGTGTTCTTACGGCGGAGCGGATACCGCCGGGGTGTGCCGGTTTCGCCAACCGCCTTTGCTGCGCATCATTCGTATCCCCTGCACGGGACGTATGGACCCTTTGTTTGTGATCAAAGCCCTGGTGCAAGGAGCCGACGGGGTTCTGGTTTCCGGATGTCATCCCAAAGACTGCCACTATGCCGTGGGAAATTTTTACGCTCGACGTCGTCTGGAACTGGTGCGACGATTTTTGCCTTTTATCGGTATAGACCCTAGACGGTTTCGGTACACATGGGTGTCCGCTTCCGAAGGCCAACGCTGGCAGCAGGTGGTGACCGAGTTTTCCGCCATCATTGAAGAGTTAGGCCCTAACCCAGGCTTTGGCTCTTTGACGCATCAAGGCCGTGACATCATGACAGCCGCAGGCTGTAACTTTGACAACGCCGGCATGTATCAACTCGGTGTGCTTCTAAACTCGACTTCTCAGCGTTGATACCGCCGAAGCAAGGCTAGTTCCAATGGTTTTGACCAGAGCCTCTATCGAGGAAAGAATGAACGCACTCAGAACCCTTGTGGAATCTTTATGGGACCAAATGGATATGGTCCTGGGCTGGCAAAAAGGCTACGATCCGCTCCATGCGGTTCCGGCTTTTCTCTGTACCCGCAACGATCTGGCGTCCTTGATCTGGAATCCTTTGTGCGCCCCCAATCTTTCCGTTTATCTGGCAAAGTCTCTGAAGGCCCCAACCCATGGGGAAAAGAAAATCGGTATTCTGGTCAAGGGCTGCGACAGCCGATCCGTGGCGGCTCTTGTTCAGGAAGGCTTTGTGGACCGAAACCGGCTGCTCATTTTTGGATTGCCGTGCTCGGGCACGGTGGATGTGGACGCTTTGCTTTCGGCCAAAACCCGATCCGGTCCCATTCTCGACGTGTCCTTTGATGACGGCATGGTCGTGCTGACCTGCACCGATGGAGTGGATTCCATTCCGCTGGAACGGGTTCTGGCACGACGTTGCCAAAGATGCCGATATCCAAATCCCGTTATCTATGACGTTCTTGCCGAAGAGCCTCGAACCAGGCCGGCACCGAAGGATCCTTTTGCCCATGTCCATGCGCTGGAAAGTCAACCCCTGGAAGCACGTAAAAACTTTTGGCTTCGAGAACTTGAACGATGCCTTCGTTGCTACGCATGCCGGAATGCTTGTCCTTTATGTGTTTGTCAGGATCAATGCCTGGCCGAATCGCGCACCCCAAAGTGGGTCACTCAAAAAGATACTGTCCGTGACAAATTCATGTTCCACATGATCCACACCGTGCATCTGGCAGGCCGATGCACTGAATGCGGCGAATGCGAACGGGTCTGTCCCATGAAAATCCCCATCGGATTGTTCAAAGAAAAAACAGCCGAAATCGCTCAGGAACTCTGGAACTACGAATCGGGCACGGACATAAAGGCTCAGCCGCCTTTGCTAAGCTACGACGCATCGGTCCAAGGCATCTAAATCGGCGTGTCGAAAATCAGATGGAACATAAAATTGCCATGAAAAGCGCATCCTTTCTCTCCCATGTGGATCTCAAAGACGTGTTCACCCGGTTGGCCCGGGAGATGGAAATCTGGGTACCCACACCGGACGTTTCCTCCCCTCATGTGGTGACTTTCAAACCATTTCAGGAAGGCATGGACCTTGATTTTCAGCGTCTTCCGGTCATGTCCGCCAAAAAGGTGCTTTTCCCTCAGGTGGAAGAACTTTTGCGATTTCGTCTGGATAAGGAATCCTGCGAAGTATCGGCTCAGACCCCATCCCTGGAAGATACGAGGGACATTCAACCCAGCGTCCTTTTGGGATGCCGTCCCTGTGATGCCCGTGGCTTTCTTGTCTTTGACCGATCCTTTCTTCAGGGTCCCTTTGTGGATCCTTTTTACAAAGCACGGCGTGAGAAAAATATCGTGGTCTCCATGGTCTGTACCGGTTCCGACTCGGCATGCTTTTGCGGCGCCGTAGGCAGCCATGCAGCGGATACCGAAGGAAGCGATGTGCAGATGATTCCCATAAACGAAGGCTATGTGCTTCACGCCCTGACCGACAAGGGGGAAGCCTTTTTGCAAGGAATCGGAAACACACCGACGGCGTCCCAAACCCAAGAGGCGCACCATGTGTGGGAAAAGGCACGGCGCAGCACGGAACATGTGAATTCCTTGACCGAAAGGGCCGAATCTTTTTCAAAACGCTTTTCCGACATGGCTTTCTGGCGTTTTCAAACCCAACGATGCCTCAGTTGTGGTGTGTGTACGTTCCTTTGTCCCACCTGCTACTGTTTCACCATCACCGACGAAACCCAGGGCTTTCAAGGGGAACGTCTGCGTTCCTGGGACGCCTGCATGTTCTTTCATTTCACCCTGGAAGCCAGCGGACATAATCCTCGTCCCTCCAAGGCCGAACGGTTTCGAAACCGAATCGGCCATAAGTTCAGCTATTTTCCAGAAAAATACGGCCGCCTCGCCTGCTGCGGCTGCGGCCGTTGCCTGCGGCACTGTCCCGTGGCCTTGGATATTCGTGCCATCGTGTGGGCCATGGGTGAGACGGAGGAGGCTCATGGCTAGAAGCCTGTTAAAAACCCATCCCTACCGGCCACAGATGGCCGTTGTTCGCGAAATCATTCAAGAGACTCCAAGCATTCGCACTTTTCGCCTTGAGTGGAAAGATCCGACCGTAAGGTCCCAGTTTTCCTTTCAGCCAGGGCAGGTGGGACAAATTTCGGTTTTTGGTGTGGGGGAATCCACATTTGTCATTAATTCTCCACCCACCCGCAGAGAATACATTCAGTTCAGTGTCATGCGCACGGGTGAAGTCACTCGAGCCCTGCATCAGTTGAACGTGGGGGATACGGTAGGTGTCCGCGCCCCTCTGGGAAACAGCTTTCCCTATACCACCATGAAAGGCCGAGATATTCTCTTTATCGGAGGCGGTATCGGCATGGCGCCTCTTCGCACGCTGCTTTTGACCATGTTGGACAATCGAGCCGATTTCGGCGACATCACCGTTATCTACGGTGCCAGGTCTCCGGAAGATCTCTGTTACCGATACGAATTTGACGAATGGAGGGCGGCGGGCGTGCATCTGGTGCTGACCGTGGACCGCGAATTTCCCGGATGGTCGGAACGCGTCGGATTCGTACCGACCATTCTGGCCGAAGAAGCCCCCAATCCCTTCAACAGGGTGGCCGTCACATGCGGTCCTCCTATCATGATCAAGTTTGTTTTGGCAGGTTTGAAAGAACTGGGATACGAAGACGATCAGATTTATACCACTCTGGAACGGCGGATGAAATGCGGCATCGGCCTGTGCGGCCGCTGCAATATCGGAAGCACCTATGTGTGCGTGGACGGTCCCGTGTTTTCCGGGAAAGCCTTACGTGCGATGCCTCCGGAACTGTGATAGGCAAGGTACGCCCAACGGCCTTCGATTGTCAGTGCTCCAGCGGAGAGACTTCGTCTTTTTTGGGGTCGGCGGCCTGCGAAACAGAAGCCTGAAAGGTTTTCAGAAGGCACAGAGCTTTCTGGGCGGCGTCCAGAAGCTCATAAGGTTTTTGCATGGTAGGAGTCAATGTGGCTGTGCCGATACGCGGTCGAATCAGGATGACGGTTCGGCCATGACGTAGAGGGGAACGTCGAATCAGGTCATGAAGTTTTGAAGCCAGAATCTGAACTTCCTGTGCATCGGCATAGGGGCACACCACAAGAAACTCCACACTTCCGTACCGGCCGATAAAACCTTCACCGTCAGGAAAGGTTGTGCGAAGCAGCTCCCCTACATGCCGAAGCACCGGATCCACCATGTCCTCATGTTCCGCCGCCTCATCCACAAATTCCAAATCCAAAGCAAGCACAGACAAGGCCGCACCACGCCTTTTGGCCCGCCGAAATTCTCGTTCCAACACGTTATGAATCTGAAAAAAGTTCAATAGCCCCGTCGGTCCATCTCGGTCGGAAAGATCCTTGACGCGTTCGTAAGCCAGGCAGTTTTCCATGCACAGGGCGATCTTGATCCCCATTTGTTCCAGAAGCTCGGTCCCGTCCCCAGGACGATAGTGATCCCGATCGGCGCAAGCCAACAGTAAGAACCCGTAATTAAGGTCGTGAATCCGTAGGGGCACCAGAGCCGCCGATCCTATGGGATAAAAGCCCTCAGGCAAGGGAGGCATGCAGTCCATGAGCCTTCCAAGGGTTTCTTCCCCTTGAAAAAGCATGGGCGCTGCCACTTGTTCCGCAGCCTTCGAACACAAGGCACTTTCCTGAACGGTCAGGATGCATGTCCCCGCCGCATCTTCCAATACGGAACCGCTTCCTCCATTTAAAAGCTCAGGAAAAAAACGATCCACAATGTCGGGATGGGTCAGAATCAGTGCCACGCCGTCCACATCAAAGCGGGCTCGAATTTCCGTGAGCAGCTCGGAAGCCAGCCGGTCGAAATCGCGTGTGCGGAACAAGACGCGCTCAATTTCCACCATGTGCCGCCAGATCCTTTCGTTGGCAGCCGCCGTGTGAATGAGCCGCTCCAGTTCCTCTCGAAGACGCTGGTTTTCCCTGACCATGTCACCCGAAGACAGCTCTTCCCTCCTTGCCCCGTTCATCGGACACCCCGATCCCTTTACTCCTCCCAACCCCATTTGCCGATAAGATCCACGAAGCGGCAACCACCCAGGCTACTTTTGCGAATCCCTTCAGGAACCCGCTCCACCAGCACCAGGTCCTGGCTCAGACGATCCCCCACCGGAATCACAAGGCGGCCCCCCATGGCCAGTTGATCCACCAAGGGTTGAGGAACCTTGGGAGCTCCGGCGGACACAAGAATGGCATCGAAAGGAGCTTCCTCAGGCCATCCCATGGTGCCGTCCCCGACCTTCAACACCACGTTGCGGTAGCCGAGTTTTTCCAGCACATGTCGAGCCTTGTGCAAGAGGCTTGGAAGCCGCTCGATGCTGTAGACCTTCTGAGCCAGTTCCGCGAGGATCGCCGTTTGATAGCCGGAACCCGTCCCGATTTCCAGAACCTTTTCATGCCCTTGAAGCTGTAGAGCTTCGGTCATGAGGGCCACGATGTACGGCTGGCTGATGGTCTGTTTGTCCCCGATGGGCAGAGGATGGTCCGCATAGGCTTGAGACTGGAGGGCTTCACTGATGAAAAGATGTCTCGGCACCTTGCGCATGGCGGCCAACACGCGAGGATCATAAATCCCCCGTGTGACCAGCTGGGTGTCCACCATCTTGTCGCGAGCTTTTTGAAAATTGTTGTTCATGTTTCCACAGGTGTCGTGTCTAGCTTACGAAGTGCACGGTAAGGCTTAGAACTAATTGAAAATCAAGTCAATTCCTTTTTCCCAGAAGCCTTCATAAAAGGTTGGCAAACCGGGCATAAAGACGCATCCATTTAGGTTGGAACAAGGTGCCATGAGGTCGCCCCAAGACCAGGTCTCTTAGGGTACGCCGAAAAAACCATCCCAAGGGCATCTTCATACCGTCACATACGACCCATGCCGGTAGGATTTCCGCCTCTGTAGCGATGGATGTCAGAAAAGCCGCCTGGGTCCCTGCATAGAAGGCATAGGTGCCGTCTTTCCATGAGGAATCGTAGGAATCAAAAAAGGTTTTCTGCGAAACCCGCCCGGACAGGACGGATTCCAAGGTCTGAGGAGCATGCGTATCGTCCAGGGGTCTTAGCACGTAAAGTCGGTTCGGTTCGGCTTCCTCAATTAGAAAGGTTTCAGCATTCCGACGTGAACAAGCACCGTTGCCGAAGACTCCAATCCCTTGAAACGCCTCAGGGTTCCAAGATCTTTCTAGCGCCACGGCAAGGCTGGGATAACGGCATCGAGTCGTGTCTTCCCACAAAAGGACAATGGGAGAAAGGTTTTCTTTCTGCAACCATTCCATGAGAAGGGCCAGATAGGATGCATCCCGATCCCTTTGAGACGACATGAAAAATTTGTCGACCCAGGGCACCACACAGGCTTCCAGGCGACCGGTCTTCATCCAGATCTGCGCTTTTTCAAGACAGGTTTTCAGAATTCGGAAACCAGGAAGCCATAAGCGTCGCTTTTCCCGCCACCAACACGAAATGTCCTGCCAGCAAAGTTGCTGATGAGGGCTGATCCAGCCGCTCCAGACCAAAGGAATTTTTCCCACAAGGTCCTCTAAGGACCCAAATTGAAGGAGCCCGTCCAGGGCTTGCGCAGCTTCCCGAAAAAGCATTTCAGAGCCCAAAGCCTTTCGAGCCCATGCTTCCCACAGCACGTGAAGTGCTTTTGGATAAACAAGACGACGTTCCCAAGCCAGCCAAAGTTTTTCCACCAGATCCAGGTCTAGGAAGCCGTCCGAGCATGAATTTTGACCCGGGAATGTGACCGTTCCGCCCGCACAAAAGGCTGGCCGAAGGCTTGCACTGCCAGAAAATCCATCGTCTTTTTTGGTTTTCGCGCAAGCTTCCAGGCCGTCATGCCGGCTCGGCACAAGCTGCTGAAGTGTGCATGAAACTTCTTGAAAGAAGGCAAGGCTACGACGCGGGTCGTCATGGAAAAGATCCACCGGGTCAAAAGCCCAGCCGCTGCAGGCCGCCGCCGAAGCATTATGCAGGGACAAGACCGGGCGGCATCGAGCCCGGCTCACGGAAAAGGCCAGATGACGCATGTGGTGCCATTCTTCCGCCGTGGCCTGCACAAGTCTTGCGAGGAATCGGTTTCCTCGCCACCCCAACACGCCCCACAAAACGTTTTGTGTCCCTCGAAAAGAACGGCGTTTCCTTAAGGAGTCTTGTGCCTTCAGAACGTTCCCGGGAACTGGATGGAAGGTGACCTGATCGTTTTTCGAGGAAAGAGCGGGGTCTCCATTTTCGGAAGAACGCTTTGAATTTCTCTGGGACCATCGAGTGCGCTGTGAGATACGCACATGGACCGGTTCGAAGGCTGTCAGAAGCCGACCCACATGAAGGAATCGGCCTTGTCGAAAATTCAGGTGTTTGAACTGAAAACCAGGATGCCACAAAAAAGCCAGATCCTGCAGGGTCACATAGCTTTGGGTTTCCATACTCTTGTGTTCAGAGGGCATAGGGGTTCGCCGAGATCCGTTTTTTTCCAAGACCAGCCGACGAAGGTGCCTGAGATGTCTTTTCCATGCTTGCCGAGAATCCTTTCTACGAAAAGGTTCAGGCATGGGATTTCCAAGCCTGAGAACGGAAGCCAGAGAGTAAGTCTTTTTGTCCAAAAACCGAGGCTGCACGGAAAGGAGCTTTCGCACCTTGTGTTCGACCACGTCCATCGTCGGATTCGGTGACGAAAAATTCTCACATGCCTTTCGCCAAAAAAGAATGTCTAGGATGAGTTCCCACGTTTGTTCGGTAAGCCCTGACAAAGTTCGAGCCCCAAGGTTTTTGAAAAGATGCCAAACCTCATGCCAGGCTCCCTCGTCGACCGCTTCATGCAACCTTTCACTGAAAGATCGACAATCCCACTTGCCCGACATGGAGTTTCTGCCTCTGAGGAATACCTTCGTAGGGGCCTGCCCGAAAAATCCCATTACCAACGTCTTTCATGGCATTTCAAGGAAGGGGCGAGGCGACGCCTCACCCCTTCCAGCCTGAAAGTGCGCCTTTGTCATTATGAAACCCCAAAGCTGTCAGGCCAATGTCAGCCTTAGGTTTTCCTATGTCAACTCCCCAGGCATCGTCACCAAGGACTTACCTTCAACCCCCCCCACAAATCCTTCTTTTTTTGATTTCTCTTGACAGGGAGCAAAGTTTGGCTTACCTAAGATTTGCTCAAACCAAAAAGGAGCGACGATGAGGTGGTGGTTTATGTCACGGTGTGGTTCTCCATGTGCTCGCGACAAGGTATGCCCGGCTCCGGTCTTTCCCCTTTCCCAGGCTCCGTCCGGAAAACGTCTTTTGGTCCAACGCATCGAAGGCGGAAGGAATCTCTGTGCCCGCATGGCGGCCTTGGGGATCTATCCGGGAGCGGAACTGGAAGTGCTGTGTGCCGGCTGTGACCGCCCTTGCCTTGTAAAGGTCCATGGAAGCACGCTGAGTCTAGGAGCCGGGGTGAGTAACAAAATTTTGGTATGTGCCGGTTCGGCCTGATTTCTTGACACCCCTAACCCCATGATCATTTTACGGAGCGGCTCAAAAGCCGCTCTTTTTCGGCCCCTAAAGTTAGGTGCAACTAATTAAGAGAGAGGACTCCTATGCCCACGGTGCTTTTGCGCCACATGGAACCCAAGCAGAAAGGAATTATCGTGAAAGTGACGGCTACCGGAGAATTGGGACGTCGCATTCGAGACATGGGACTCGTGCCGGGAACGCCTATTCAGGTTCAGGGCCGAGCGCCCCTCAAGGACCCTGTGGCCATTCGTGTGCGCCAGTTTACACTCACTTTGCGGAACAATGAGGCGGATCATATTTTGGTTGATGTGGAGGCATCCCAATGAATCAAGCACCTCGAGAATCCAGGGAACACCTCTTTGCTCTCGCAGGCAATCCCAACTGCGGCAAGACCACGCTTTTCAACGCCATCACCGGCGCTCGCCAGCACGTGGGCAATTATCCGGGTATCACCGTGGAAAAAAAGGAAGGTCTTTATTCTTTAAACGGCCGACAGATTCGGCTGGTGGACCTGCCGGGCACGTATTCGCTGACGGCCTATTCCTTGGAAGAACTTGTCGCACGGGATTTCCTTGTTCATGAACGACCCGAAGTGGTGATTAACATCGTGGACGCTTCCAACCTGGACCGCAACCTTTATCTCACGGTGCAGCTGCTGGAACTGGGGGTTCCCGTGGTGGTGGCGCTTAACATGATGGATGTGGCCGAAGGACGAGGGATGCGCATCCACGCGGAAGAACTTTCCAAACGATTGGGTATTCCGGTGGTACCAACGGTGGCACGCCGTGGCGAAGGCAAGGACAATCTGATTCGGGCCGCCGTGGAGACGGCTTTATCGGGGCGTCGTTGGGAACCGCTTCATATTTCCTATGGACCCGATGTGGATCCCGTTCTGAAGGAAATGGAAAAAATCATTGTGGACCATCAGTTCCTGACGGACCTGTATCCGGCCCGCTGGACGGCTTTGAAGTATCTGGAAGAAGACGAGCAAGTGAAGTCGAAAGGTCGAGCCAAGAATGCCGAGGTTTCCGAAATCCTGGAAGGCATGGCCGCCAGGCTTACCGATCACATTCAAAAAACCTTGGATAGTTACCCGGAAGCCATCATTGCCGATCATCGTTACGGTTTCATTGCGGCTTTGCTCAAGGACGGCGTGGTGGAACAGCGCCTCAAAGGCAATCGCTTGCATCTTTCCGATCAGATCGATCGAGTGCTTACCAACCGTTTCTTCGGCCCTATCGTCATGGTGGCGGTGCTTTATGCCGTCTATGAATTCACATTTACCTACAGTGAGTTACCCGTGCAGTGGTTTGAAGCGGCTTTTGGGGCTTTAGGGCGCTGGGCGGAAAAGGTCACACCGGAAGGGCCTCTGCAATCTCTCTTGGTTTCCGGCATCATCGATGGTGTGGGCGGCGTCATGGGCTTTGTGCCCTTGATCTTTTTCATGTTTTTGGCCATCGCCTTTTTGGAAGACACGGGATATCTCGCACGGGCCGCCTATATGCTGGATCGTGTGTTTCGGGTCTTCGGCTTGCACGGCAGTTCTTTTATGGCCTTTATCATTTCAGGAGGAATCGCCGGAGGCTGTGCTGTGCCGGGTGTCATGGCCACGCGAACATTGCGCACGTCCCGGGAACGGCTGGCCACACTTTTAACGGCACCTTTTATGAACTGCGGTGCCAAGGTTCCCGTCCTGGCCATGCTGATCGCCGCCTTTTTTACGCAAAACCGTGCCCAAATGCTTTTTCTTCTCACCTTGTTGGCCTGGGTCTTTGCTTTGGTGCTGGCCAAAATCATTCGCCTGACGATCCTTCGAGGCCCCAGCAGTCCTTTCCTCTTGGAACTTCCTCCCTACCGCATTCCCACTTTTAAAGGACTCATGATCCATACGTGGGAACGCATCTGGCAGTACATTCGAAAGGCGGGCACCGTCATCGTGGCCATATCTGTGGTTTTGTGGGCCCTGATGACGTATCCCGGCCTGCCGGAACCGGAAAAAGCCCGCTTCGAAGCGGCCCGCCAAACCGTTATGGAAACTTTATCAGAAGAAGACAGGGCTCTGTTGGTATCGGCGGAGGAGCGCGCCTTGCCGGCCTCCCTGCAGGAAGTTCGAGCACAACTGCTGGCCATCGACAAAGAAGAGGCTTCTGAAGCCCTTAAAGCCTCCTTTGCCGGCAGAATGGGCACGGCTCTTGAGAAGGTGACGCGTTGGTGCGGTTTTGATTGGAGAACCAACGTGGCCTTGGTAGGTGGATTCGCCGCCAAGGAAGTCATCATTTCCACTTTGGGTACGGCCTATTCTTTGGGGGAACTGGATGTGGAAGAAAGCCTCAGCCTTAGTGAAAGGCTGCGCCGGGATCCTCACTGGAATCCGTTGGTGGCCTTTTCGGCCATGGTTTTTATCATGTTGTATTCGCCGTGTTTTGTGACGGTGACATGCATCATCAAGGAATCCGGTTCCTGGAAATGGGGCGTGTTTTCCATGGTTTTTAACACCACGGTGGCCTTTCTGGTGGCGACAGCCGTCTACCAAGGCGGCCGTTTGCTGGGCCTGGGTACCTAGCCTCATGTGAAAAAGGAGTTTCCCATCATGTGGCAGCATCTTGTTGTGGGTATTTTTGTGGCCGTCGGTCTTGTGGTCGTGGTGCTTCATTTCATCAAGACGTTTCGAGGTGAAACTTCCCATTGCTCCGGCTGTTCCGGATCCTGCTCCATTACGCCGGTACGGGAGCTTCGGGATCTCGAATCGTCGGAACCTCCTCCAACGTGCGCACAATCTTCTTCGCCACCGTGATGAAACCCGTATGGCCGATCATCCGGTCCTCAGGTCTGGCACGCCGTGCATCGATTTTCCAATTACGTTTCAGCAGTTCAAACGTTGTCACATTGGCGTAGCCATGACGTTTCAATTCCTGGCAGACCATCTGAACCTGGGCCACCTGAGGGCTCAAGGAAATGAAAAGCCCTCCGGTGCGCAGGCAGGCGGAAACCGCTTCCACGGCGTGCCAGGGTTCGGGAAGGTCCAGCACCACGCGATCCACCGGGGCGACCAAAGGCAGGGCTGTCACATCCGCCACAAGGAGTGCATGATTTTTCGGTGTTTCTCCAAAAAACACTTCGATGTTTTTTCGAGCCAGCTGCGCAAATTCAGGTCGAATTTCCACGGAAATGACCCGCCCCGAAGGTCCAACGGCTCGAAGCAACGCCAAGGTGAGAGCTCCTGAGCCGATGCCGGATTCCAGCACCACATCGCCCGGGCGAATATCGCCGTAAACCAAAAAGGCTCCGATGTCTTTAGGATAAATGACCTGTGTGCGTCTTTTGAGCTTGTGGATGTAGTCTCCAAGAGACGGACGAAAGAGAAATATTTTGGCTCCTTGATGTGTTTCCAGACACTCGCCTTCCTGTCGGCCGACCACATCCTGAAGATCCACGTTTCCCAGATGGGACGAAAAGGATCCTGACCCAGCTCGAACAAGCCAGGTCTTGCCTTTCTGGGATGTGAGAAGCACCAGTTCTCCCGGTTGAAATGCGCTCATCAGTCCTTGCCTATCCTTTCTTTCATGGCTCTGCCCATGCTCTAGGCTCATCTCGGGTCCGCCGAGTCGTCCCTCAGGGGACCTGTAAAAAACTTTCTGAAAGCCTTCCGCAGTTGGGGCATTTTTCCGGCGCCGCATCTTCGGTCACCCACCCGCAGTTTTGACACACGAAGTAGGCAGGGTTACGGTCGGAAATCAGGTGTTGCAGAGCCATCTTGTACAGCTTGGCATGTCGTTCTTCGGCATTCCGTGCGGAGGTGAGAAACCAGATGGCCGCTTTGTCGTCAAGAGCCCAAGCCTCCTTAAGAAGTTTTGGGTAGGCCACCTGGTTGACAAAGGATTCAGAAGCAAAAGCTGCTTGTAAGTTTTCTTCGGTGGACCGCACCTCATCCAGAAGGGAGGCATGATTCCTGGCATGAACCCTTTCTGCTTCGGCAATGGCCCGAAACAGGCGAGCGATCTGAGGGTAGCCTTCTTCGTCCGCCTTTTGAGCGTAAGCCAGAAGCCGAAAATGGGCTCTGGCTTCCCCAAGGAAAGCTTCCAGCATCAATTCTTTGCGCTCTCGAGCCATAGTCTTTGACTCCAGCATCATTTTGTCTTTTCACGAAACCTTCGTGGGTTCAGTCTTCGGTTTCCGGGTTTCCCTCTTTCGAGGATATTTTTTGAAAGAGCACCAACGCATGACGCCACACGGCACCGGCAAGCAGCGGCGGCCGAAGGGTTATGGGCACAAGTTGGGTCTTATACTCCATGAAGGACGGCGGGGCGAGCTCTTTCACAAGGCGTCTAAAGTTTTGGGTTTCATTTCCCTGGCACACGTAAAACACCGCTAAGCCTTCGGGAACCAGAACGCGGTCCAGCGCCTGCCAGAAAGAAACCATGAATTTTCGAAAGGACCCCAGACCGAAGTGCATCACCTGAAAAGCTCTCAGGTATTCCACAATGTTTGACGTGTAGATGATGTGAAAAGCCTCGTTTGTGGAAACAAGGCAATCTTCAAGAGACGAGGCGATGATGGAAAAAGGTCGGTGCGCCCCTTGAACCCACAAACGGTAGGAGGCGTCGCTTTTCAGGCAAGGCAGCAGTCCCAGGTGAAATCTGTCTGTCGGACGCAGGAAAGCCGTAAAGGGGTTTTTGTGGTCGGGATGCCGTAAAATGAGCGTATCGAAGAACGGCTGCGCCTCGGAACTGATTGCTTCTCGAAGCTTGTCGTATAAAGCGAATCGTTGGTGAGATGTCGGAGGATTTAAGCCCCACAGGGTTGTCCACAACTTGTCCGCTTCGGGAATGCCGTGAAAGAAAAATTCACAAAACTCCTGACGGTTCAGGTGCCGATAGGCCGCTTTCTTGAGTTCTGTCAAAGCACAGGCCTGGATCGATACGTCCACCACCGTTAGAGAATCGGGTTCAAGGGATGAAAAATAAATCGGAATATCACCGCTTCCCGCAACACAGAGCACTTTGCGGCCTTGCACGGAAAGCGTTTGTAAGACTGTCCATGGATGTTCGGTGGACACTAGGTACGGCGTGGAACCTTCGTGAAAAACCTTCACCCCCAATGCCTTCAGCCCTCGGCCGTTAAAGTCTGATTCGTAATCTGTTCAGCATGCCGTCGGCGTAGTCGATGATATAATCGCGCTGAGCCTGCGTGGCGTAGCCGATACATGCACAGCGCAGGGTGTTTCGGCTGCGAATGAGCCATTCAAATCCCACCTGTTTTCGAGTGAGGTTGACAGCAAAGTAGTAAGGTTGGCAGTGATTGTGGTTTTTTTGAAGCTCCGTATACAAGGCATCGGGAAGGTCCACGTAGTAGATGCCTTCCATGGCCGCCGATTCCGCGTGAGCCTTCAGATAGTCTCGAATACGATCGTAGTCCGATTCCCGCAGCTGATCGATGACATATTGTTTCATGCGCACCTCCCAAACGCCCCTTGGGCATACCAAGTCCTTGTCGCCCGAAGATGGACGCGGTTATAAATGAAACAAAGCCTCTGAGCTTCGGGCGACCTTTTCCACATCTCTCAACTCTTTGTCAATGCTCATGCACGACCGAGGCTTTCCTCGCTCAATCCGAAGGGCAGAGAGCCCGGGTTTGAGCGGCTGTTGAACCTTAGGTCAGACAAGGAGGTGTCACCATGAAAGCCGGAATCGTTTTTACAGGTACAGGCCCCATACTCATCCTCACCAGCTATGATTCCTTTCAGGATCCCAAATTCATTGAAAAGCTCAGCGCCAAAGGGATCAAGAAATTCATAGCGCGTGAACTCCCTCTGGAAAAGGTCAAACAAAAGTACGGCCTTCAATACAACATCGTGCTCGGCGATCTCAATCAAACGGACGACTTGCGTGTTCTGGACTACAACGGCCATAATGTCTTCTACAATTTCTCGTTCAAGGAAATGGGAGAACCCATCTACTGCGAGCCGTAAAAACCGAAGGAGCAAAAAAATCCTGAGATTCACCCACATATCGTCGCCTTTGTGAAACCAAAGGGGGGAACGAGCCGACACCGTTCCCCCCTTCCCGCCCTTGGTTGTTGGCTTTTTTCTGAGCGTCATTTGGAGATTGGTAGATAGACGGAAGTAAGGTAATCATACACAGCATGACTGTGTTTCTTTGTTACCCCTTAATCTACGGAGGCAAATCCCATGGGATTGTCTATTACGATTTTACTCATTGTGATTTTTGCGTTTCCTTCTTGCGCTTTCTCAAATTCCCAGTTTACCGGAGGCGTCGGACTGTTTCTTCCGGTCTCAGCTGCTGCATCAGGAAGCAGTCCTGAGGATATTCTCAGACACGTCAGTCAAAAGGCTTTAGAAGCACGGTCTGCAAACCTTCAGTTTGTGAACTTAATTGTCGATTGGAGAGACCTTCAACCCAATACCTCATTCCGAAGGAATACTGATGCGCTTGCATGGCTGTCCTCACTAATCAAATAAATTCAAATCAAAAACCTGCAGTGTGTCCTTAGAATTATGGCCAATGCCGATTCTTTTTATGAAAGCTCGCCTCATTGGCTGTTTTTGGGCAAAGACAATAAGGCTTTTTGTTATCCATATTGGGAAATAAACCCCATTTGTTACTTGGATAACAACCTTCGACAGCCTATTCCGTGGAGCCAATGGTATCTTAAACGCTTTGAGAAATTTATCCAGTTGCTAGCTCGCCAAGGTTTTTCAATGAAAGCAATTCAAATCACGGCTGGAGGTGTATTTGGAGAGCAGGTTATCCCGAACTGGCAGGACACAGGGAATTTCATGGGGAATTATGACACTTACTATTTTCAGCTAATCGATGCAGAAAAAAGACATGTTGATATATTTACTAGCAATTTTCCTGACAGACCTCTGATACTCATGGTCAATTCTTTGTATGAAAACGATCCACAAATAAACGACCTTCTCATAACCCATTCCCTCACAAAAGGTGTCTCTTGGTTCCAAACTAACAGCTCAGTTGCAAGGTTGCAAAATTGCGACTATGGATCCAATAACATGAATATGTTGGCTCGCACCTACTCACAAAACAGTCCCTATGTACACCTGTTTTTGGAAGAAGAATCGGGAGCTGAAGAATCACCAGAAGATGCTTATTGTCCATATCTACCCAAACAAAATATTGCAAGTCGACTAAAAACCTTGATTGAACTGGAATCACAGTATGGTGTCATATTTCATGCAGTCACCATTGATGTGACTGACCTAAGTGACCCAGATCTTGATAGTCTTATTAAACACGTGTGTTCTCACACCGCGTGTCCGAACCTGTAACTAAGGCACGTTTATCCGCAATGGTGCCTGGCCACAATTTACAAAAGCCGGTCTGTCTTATTAACATAAGGCTGCACTCCTTGAAGCTTGTCCGAGAACTCACAATAGCAAGGTTTGGCATTTGAAGCTAGGGTCGAGGCGGCGGCTCGGGCTTCTAGCCCACCATTTGTGAGGATGGAACGCCCATACTTCCAGGGAGAAATTCGCTTTCAGAAACGCTGCTAGCGCACCGTTTTGTCACACGATTGACACCTATTTGTTGCAGATTCGTCATGGGATCACATTAGGCTGTCAGACGAGCGGAGAAGCCTTGGTCTGGTTGTTTGTGGAACGTGTGCGGGGACAAAACGGGGATGAAGAAAGTCCTTTTCATTTGTGTTCATAACAGTGGAAGGAGTGTCATGGCCGAAGCGTTTGCCAACGCCTTTGGTCGCGGTCTGCTGGAAGCGGAAAGTGCGGGATTGGAACCTCGCCCTGTTCTTTCCAGCGTCGTCCAGGTGATGGCGGAGGAAGGACTGGATGTAAGCCGGCATCAACCACAGAGTGTTTTTGATCTTTACCGGAAAGGATGCCGCTATGACGTGATTATCACCGTGTGCGACGAAGCCGCCGAAAAAGCTTGCCCTATTTTTCCCGGGATTGCCATTCGGGATCGCTGGCCCTTTCCCGACCCATCCCAGGCTCCCTCAGTCCCTGAGGAAAAACTAGATTACGTCCGCTCGATTCGGGATGCCATCAAGAAAAAGGTTTTGGACTGGCTTTCATCCCTTGACGGACAAGAGGACAATCCAGGACCGTGACAAAAAGCACAAGAACGTTTAAAGCATGAAGTAAAGGATCCGATGAACAACCTCATGTAAAAGTTTTCAATGGCTTGGCGGTTTCAATCCGTGGCCGGCAGGAAAGCTTTTTAATTTTTTTTCGCCCCCCTTGACTGGTAGTAAATGAGCATTATTTTCATTCCAACAGATAATTACACCATAAACGTATCGTAAGAGAAGGAGAGAACGATGAGCGATGTCAGTGCACCGAGCAAGCGTCAGCAATTTGTATGGGTCAAAGACAAGGCAGGCAATGAGTTTGTTTGTCCTGTAGATGTCCTTAAGAAGCCGTCGGAGATGAGTCCCGATGAATTGAAGAATTGCATCGACGATGCAACCAAGCCTCAGCCTTATGCTGGTGGCTAGATTGATTCTTTAGATTCGAAACAGAACGTTTTTATGCAGAAAGGGCCCACCCCAAAGGGTGGGCTTTTGGTTTTCAGTGTTGTGAGCGGTTCAGGAGGGTGCCATGAGCGAACTGAAGAGAGGTCAAGTGTTGGTTCGAGTGCAGGACCGAGCCGGAAACGAATTCTTTTGCCCACTGGAAGCTTTAAAGAACCCGGCCGATTTGGATGCAGCAATCCTTGAAAACTGTGTGGATGATGCCACTGTGCAGAGGTATGCTGGAGATTTTCAGAAAAAAGAGTCCTAAGCTACCTTTCATGCTTCTTTTCCTGAGGAAAAGTGAGGTGAATTCCAGGAAACCGGCTGCTCGTTGGCGAGAGCCACCTATGTCGAACCCTAGAATTCACCTTACTTGAAACTTACCGCCGTTTGAAGCTGCTTCTTGATGAATTCCAGCCGCTTACGGTTCACGTTTAGATCCCAGTAACCGATTCGAGAGGCGGAACGCATATGAAGCATTTTGTTTTCTAAATCCAAAAAGAACTCCACATCGTCCACGAACCCAAGCCATGTTCTGCATTCGGCTCGAAGATACACGGGTGTCTGTTCGACAATTTTCGTTCGTTTCAGGGACAGGATCACCTTGCGCAGCACGTCCATCATTTCGGACGCCGAGACACGAAAAGGCAAAGGAGCGATTCTTTTTGAAGGATCGGATGCGGTGGATGAGACACAGTTGGGAGTATGGGGACAGTCTTTCAATGGGTTGTTTGGCATGGCTTTTTTCCTGCTGTTCTCGTTTTTCGTTCATTCTAGCCCAAAATCAAATCTGGCCCTCAGTCTTTCGAGGGTCTGTTATGAACTCGTGGTTTGAGTCATCGATGCTTCATGCCACGGGTTCCAGGTGAGATACGGAAAGGCTCACGGCGCCAAAGGATTCTTCCACGGTCCCTCTCAAAGCATAAGGCCTTTCCCAACCCAAAGTTTGGCAGAAACGACGGTACACATCGGGAAAAAAAACCGTTTCATAAATGGCGGTCTCGTCTTCAAAGGAAACAAAAGCCATGGGATCTCCTTGCTGCGTCACCACTTCTTTGCGGGTAATGGGCCATCCTTTGAGCCACACCGTTTTCCCGACCCGTTGCGGCAGCTCTTTGGCTCGAACCCATGGTCTGGGCCGTTTACGGTACGCTGCTTCATGGCATGTCAAAGGATGAACGGAAAGCACAAAACCCAAGGCTTCCTGTTCATGACGCCATAACAGAGGCGCCTCCGGAAGGGGCAGATTTGGCACAAGGTTTTTATGGGAACCTGGAAATTCCAAAAAAGACGTGGATCGATCCTCCCTGAAAAAACGAACAGCCTTGTCCCTCGGGTCCTGCGTTCGACACCCCTTTTCCCTTGAAGACGCAATATGAGCGCACGCCAAGGTTTGTCTCGAGCCGCAAGGGGCGCATCGAGCATGAATCCACCATAAAAGCTGAGCTCGGTGCCACGGTTCGGCCAGGGTGTCCAAGGCACCGCTTTTGGCCAGGATCAAAGCATCCGAGAGGCTCAAGGGCACTCGATCGAACAGATCGTCCAAAGAGACAAAGGGACCGTTTCGAGTCCGTTCTTCCAAAAGCCGCTCCAGAGTGTCCCGACGAATGCTTTGAAGCATCTGCAACCCCAATCGAAGGGTACGCCCCTTGCCCCAACACTTCCATCGGCTTTCGTTCACATGAGGTCCCAAGACCTGCAAACCCATGCGCCGCGCTTCGGAAAGATAGGCAAAACTCGTATAGTAGCCACCTCCGTTGGCCACGACCGCAGCCATGAATTCGGCGGGATAATGCACCTTGAGCCACGCCGACTTGAAGCTCACCAAAGCATAGGATGCCGAATGGGGTTTGCAAAAGGAATAACCGGCAAAGGATGTGAACATTTCCCAAAGAGCTTGCACCACATCCACGCTCACCCCGCGACCTCGACATCCCTCTTCAAACCGCCGCCGATAATCCTCGATCTGTTCCCGACTCTTCTTGCTCAGCACCTTACGCAATCCGTCGGCTTCCGCCCACTGAAATCCGGCCAGTGCCATGGCACAGAGGACCACGTGTTCCTGGTACACCAAAATACCGTAGGTTTCTTCCAGGAGGTCTTTAAGATCGGGATGCAGAGGTTCATAGGGCTTTCCATGCAATCGCTCGATGTAGGCGTGGATGTAGCGGTTGGCGGCAGGCCGAATGATGGAAGAATGGATCACTAGATGTTCAAAATCCCCACGCCGTGTTTTCTGCTGGAGTTGTCGCATGGCGGGCGATTCCACGTAAAACACTCCCATGGTGTCGCCTCGAGCCAGTAACGCCTGGGTTTGTGGATCGTCCAAGGGGTTCAGGGCGGCGTAATCCACCCGACGTCCCGTATTTTCCGCCACCATCTCCAGAGCATCTCGAATCACACCCAGAGAACGGTTCCCCAAAAGATCGATCTTGACCAGGCCTCCTTCTTCCGCCTGATCCTTGTCCCACTGAATGATGCGGACCCCTTTGGTTGCCCGTTGCACGGGCACTCGACGATCCACGCGATCCGGAGCCAGAACCATACCCCCACAATGGACGGACACATGTCGCGGAAGGCCTTCCAGTCGAGCCGCCAGTCGAAGAATTTCAGGCCAAGGGGGATCCAAGGAAAAACCACGAAAAGCCGGATGAGACCGAATCCTTCTGTGAATGTCTTCCGGCCGCGTCCACCCGCTCAGACGCCGGGAGACTTCCTCGATGGCGGCGGCAGGCATGCCGTACACCTTGGCCGTTTCCCGCACCGCCGCGCGAGCTCCAAATCCCACATGGTTCGCCACCATGGCAAACCGTTCGGACCCGTAGAACTTTTCCACCTCTTTCAAAAGAGCATCCCGTTCATCCCATGGAAAGTCCACATCGATGTCGGGATGGTCCTGGCGGTGAGGGTTAAGAAACCGTTCAAAAACCAGCTTGTGCCTCAGAGGATCCACATGGGTGATGCCCAAAAGATAACTGACCAGACTGGCCGCGGCACTGCCTCGACCACAATGGATGGGACGGCGTCCCACAATGTCGGCCACCACGAGAAAGTAATCCACGTAACCCTTGGCGTGAATGAGTTCCAGTTCCGCAGCAAGCCGTTTTTCCAGCTCGGGAAAGCTTCGGCCATAACGCCGCTGGATCCCTTCTTCACAGCGCCGAACCAGCTCATGCAAAAGATCTTCAGAGCCGTTTCCGTAATGAGGAAAAACGGTTTCAAAACGGTGCCAGTCTTTGAAGCATCGGTTCATGAGGGCTTCGGCTTCGGTCACGGCATCCGGACAGTGAGGAAAATGACGTAAGGCCGCTTCAGACGGTTTCAACCATGCCTGCGAAGAGGCCAGTTCTCCAGGATTCAAGGTGCTTAAAGTGCTGTTGGTGTCGATGGCGCGCACCAGCCGATGGAGGGAAAAATCTTCCGGGTCGGCAAAATAGACGGGATAGACGGCCACCGAAGGAATCCCCATTTCCTTGGCCATGCGCCATGTTCGACGTCCCGCGGGTCCGGGAAGCACGGCTGCATAGGTTTCCACGTGGGGATGAACGGATCGTAGGAATTTTTCGTCGGCACTGACCATCACCACATGATCCCTTTCACCGGCACAGTCCCTTTCCAGGGAAAAACCGGAATCCATGTGAAGGCGGGACGTCAAAGCACAGAGTCTTTCATAGCCCTTGGAATCCTTGGCCATGGCCACCACATGGCGCCCTTCATGGACGAGGTGCACCCCCACAACCGGATCCAGACCGTAGCGGCGGGCAGCATTCAGAAAACGCACCAGACCGTAAAAGCCGTTGCGATCGGCGCAAAGCACCGCCTTGTGCCCCCGCTCCGCCGCTCTTTGACACAAAACTTCCGGGGAACTTACCCCTCGCATGAAAGAATAAAAGGTATGGACTACCCACAACACATTTCATCCCGATAATCGACCCATGGATCTTGCGTGCCCGCCGCAGGCCACTGCCCAGACAAGAGCCTGATGTCCGTAGCGGCTTCGCACGATATCCAGAGCCGCCTGAATCCGTTGTTCTCGATCCTGCAAGAGGTCTGTCTCGGGAAACAAAACCAACTGCCGTAGAGGCAGGGCGAACCGACTCCAGGTGACGGCAAGGCGCCGCAAAGCCACACGCCTTTGACATACCGAACGAGCAAGCCCGCGAACCGTCTGAAAAAGGACTCGATCCAGCACCTGCCCACAAAGCCTTATGTTCTGAGAGCCCTGAGCCTCCACGCCGTCGGCATAACGCACTTCCAAAAGAACACGACCGGGAAGTCGGTTGCGGCGTCTGAGCATCCAGCCCGCCTCTTCCACAAGCCGTAAAAGCACGGCATCGATTTTGTTCCAGTCGATTTCATCCCGCTCCAGTTCGTGCACCAGTTTCAAGGCGGTGTCCTTTTCCGACGGAACCACCGGCAGAGAGTCTTCACCACGGGCAAGCTTCACCAGCCGTGAAGCATGATTGCCGAAAACGGGAAAAAGCATCTCGGGACTCAGGGCCGCCAACTGGCCCACTCGACGAATGTTCAAATCCATGAGCCGATTCGCCGTTTTGAACCCAAGGCCCGGCAACGCTTCCACAGGAAGGCCCTGCAAAAAGATGCCTTCTCCTCCTGGAAACACGCGGCTCACATCCCCCACATTCACGCATTCGGCAGCCACCTGGCTGACAAGCTTGTTTCCGGCAAGACCTGCACGAGTGGGCAGGCAACGGCGCCGCAACATCTCCTCTTCCACTCGACAGGCCGTGTCTGTCGCAGGTCCCCACAACCGTCGGGTTCCTGAAAGATCCACGAAGTAGCGTCCCAAGGCGCCTGCTTCCACCACCGGAGAAAAGGCCATGAGGTCCCGAACGACGGTTTCATGCACCTGCCGATAAAAAGATCGATCCGGGGGGACCACCTGCAAAGCGCGACACCGCCGGACAGCCACCGCTCTCGGCATGCCTTCTCGAATCCCTTCTCGACGGGCCAAAGCGTTCGCCGCCAAAACCACAGCCCGTCCGCCGGCATCGGCCACCACCAAGGGGCGGCGTCCTCGAGACGGATCCCGCAGTTCCTCCAACACCGCACAAAAATCGGGAACATGAAGATGCAGCACCGCCCTTTCCATAATCCATGCTCCCGGCGCCTCCTTACAGCGCCCTTGTCTCAAGGGTTCGCCGAAAATGAGTAAAATGACTCAGAACAGACCGACACATCGAGGATGTCGCCAGAGGCTTTCTCACCCAAACGCCTACGGCATTCCGGCTCTGTTATGGTAAGGTGAAAAAAAGGTGAAAGTCAAGGGGTGTGCCTCGCCGTCTTTATCTCATCGAACAGCTGCTTTTCCCCCTTGCGTTCCATGCACCTTTGGATCATAGCTTAAGAGCCTGTTCGATTGATGAAAAGCTGTGAAAATTCGAACCCGAAAGGCCAAGCTCATGCCGATCACGAACGGAGCCATTCACCGCAAGCTGCTGCTGATCGAGCGAGTTGTGAGGGAACTTCGAACGGTTGTGCCTTTGACGATCGCCAATGTGCAGAACGATTGGCGTATTCGGCGAGCGGTGGAAAGAAGCTTGCAGGTGGCCGTAGAAGCCATGATCGACGTGTGTCAGAGGCTCATTTCCATGAGAGGTCTAACGGTCCCGAGCACCGGAGCGGAGTCTATTAAAATGTGCGTGCAGCTCGGGGTTCTCGCGTCTGAAGAACCTTACCGGCGCATGGTTCAATTTAGAAATTACATCGTCCATCATTATGAAGACGTTGATCCGGCCATTCTAGCGGACATCGTGAATCACCACCTTGGTGACTTTGAAAACTTCTGTCGAGAGATTCGAGGCTATGATCTTGAGCGAAATCCATGAGAAAGCTCTTGAGGTTTTTCATCGACAGGAAGATGTGCTGGCTGTATGGATCTTCGGTTCCGCCGCCGAGGATCGCCTTCGGGCGGATAGTGACGTGGATTTTGGCGTTCTCTTCGTGGAAAAGCCATCCTTTGAAGCGTGGGCCGATCTTCGAGCGAATCTTCAAGAGGCTCTGAAATTCGAAGCTATCGACTTGGTCATTCTCAACGACGCCCATCCCATCTTGCGATTCGAAGCTGTCCGTGGAAAACGGCTTTTCTGCCGCGATTCTGAGGCCGTCGCTGCCTTCGTTTCCCTGACCGCTCGCGAATACGAAGACACGATGGCCTTTCTGGAACGGGGTCGTCAAATGTACGCGGAGATGCGCCAATGTTCAATAAGTGAAGGAAACAGAAATGAGTGAATATCCGAATTCTTACAAAGGAGCGTCAAAAGGGCGGGCGTAGCCCGTGAGTTCCACGTAGCCTAAGCCACGCACGGATTTTCCCTGTCGAGTCCCGTCAAAGGATACGGAACCTTCCCAATAGGTAACCCCTGTGCTGGCTTGCGTTTCCAATTCCTGATCGGCCAGATTGGGACGAATGGAAAGATCCAACGCAAGACTCGGTACGTGAAGTCGCCATGCTGCCGGGTAGGAGGCTTTGGATCGCGGACTTTTCCATGTTGAAAGAACTTCCACCACAATCTCGTCTCGGCTTACGTGCCGTGCCGTTCCCGAAGCCTCCACAAAGGTCCCGCTGGATGCGCTATGCCAGGTTCCATCCTTTTGACGCAGCCCGAAAAGCATGAGTTCCGTGCCGTCGTCAAGCTGCAGGCTGAACCAGTCCCAGCCCTGCAGAACCGGCTCCAGGGGTTCGGAACTGTATTCATGATCCATCCAGGCATAACCTGTCACAGGTAAAACTTCATCTTCTGTGCGCACTGTTCCTTGCACTTCGAGTCGTGTCCATGAATAGTAACAGCTGGCACGATCCGGGCTGGATCCCTTGAGGCTATAGCCTTCGATGCCATGCAGCACAAGCGGCTTTTGGGGCACGAGACGAAGATGCAAAGAAAAATGGCCCGCCTCCGCCTGAAGCTCATGATGGTTCGGCCCGAGCCGGGCCATCCAAGGATGCACCCAAACCCGAATGCCTTCTTCGGTCCTTTCCGCACCGGCAAGACCCGCCGCTCCACGCAGAGCTTTCTCGTCGTAAAGAAAGCGCCCTTTCTCCACGTCACTCAGCGCCGCGTGGGCAAAGTACATCTGGTTTGTGCGCCATGGCGACACCGGATCTGGCTCCTTTTCATTGGCTTCGGTGGGAACCAATTGATATCGAAAAAAGGTCAATTGAAACCCAAACAATCGACCCGCCTCTGTTCGCACATTACCGGTATAGTACCACCATTCGGTGCGATACCCTTCATGGGCGCCATGATCCTCAGGGAAACGCAGACCACAAGGTCCGCTCACCTTGAGAAAGCCCGGCGTCGCGTCTTGAGCCCAACCCAAACCCCAACCACAGAGGATCACACAAAAAAGCACTATCCAGAGCCGTCTTCCGAGAAGCCTTGTCAAGAACGTTTTTTCCCCTGGGAGCACGGGCGTCCCGCCCGCATCATGAGATGGCCGGTCGCCCTCGCTCCCAGGAAAACCATCGTTTTCTCTCAATGTCGGGTAAGCTCCTATGGACCTTCTCCGAAAACTTAGCATGAGCCATTCCACCCCAAGACGTAGAGGCACGCCGCGCCGTGCCCCAGCGTCCCAAAACCTTTGTTTTCCTGAGAGCTCAAGCGTCCCGAACGCACCACCAAGGGGCCGGAGGCTGGCCCTCTCAGGAAAAGACATGGTTTCAGGCTTGTAGGGGTGAGGCGGCGCCTCGCCCCTACCTTGAACTGACAACTGATCTTGCGATCGCGAGTTCTCGGACATGCTCCTATGGTTCATGTCTTTTCCGTTCCTTTCATAAGCTTCTTCATACCTGTTTGCCGCAATGCCCCATGGACTCTCTTCGCCCTTTTCTATTATTGTGCTATGAAACCAAGGTGAAAATGCTTGAACCACAGACCGGAAAGGCGGCCCCAGTGAAGACCACATGTCAACCTTCATCCTTACCTCAGGAAGCCCTGCAAAGTCTTCGAGAAATCCTGGGAGCGGATCATGTTCTGACGGCTTTGGAGGATCGTGTCAGTTACGGCTACGATGCCAGTAAGCTCACCGCCCTTCCCCAGGCCGTCGTTTTTCCTGCGGATGCTTGCCAAGTCGCGGAAGTGGTGCGATTGGCCAATCGATGGCGTTTTCCCGTGTACCCGCGAGGTGCCGGAAGCGGCATGGTGGGTGGTGCGGTGCCCGATCGAGGCGGTGTGGTGCTCTCCCTGGCCCGGCTGAACCGTATTCTGGAAATTCATCCCAAAGATATGGTCGCCGTGGTGGAACCGGCTGTGGTTACAGGAGTTTTTCAAAAAACTGTGGCCCAATATGCGCTTTTTTACCCTCCAGACCCGGCAAGTCTAGAATTTTCAACTATCGGCGGCAATGTGGCCACATGCGCCGGGGGACCTCGAGCCGTCAAGTACGGTGTCACACGGGATTATGTGCTGGGGCTGGAAGCCGTGTTGCCCACAGGGGAATTGATCACCACGGGAACGCGGACCATGAAAGGGGTGGTCGGCTATGATCTCACCCGTCTTCTCGTCGGTTCCGAAGGGACCTTGGGGATCATCACCAAGATTGTTCTCCGTCTCATTCCGGCACCGGAAGCCGTCATGACAGTTTCAGCCGTTTTTTCCAGAATTGAAGACGCAGCGCATGCCGTTGTCGCTGTCCTTCAGGCGCGCATCATTCCGACCTGTCTCGAATTGCTCGATGCCGCCACCCTTCGCGCCGTCTCGACTTACTCATCGTTGGAAATTCCCGAACGGGCCGAAGGCATGCTGATCGCCGAAGTGGACGGCCCGCCGGAAGTCCTTCCCCGTCACATGGCTGCAATGGAAGACATTTTTCGCCATCACGAAGCCTTCCAGGTCTCGGTGGCCAAAACTCCACAGGAAAGAGATAAACTCTGGGCCGCTCGCCGTGCCATCTCCCCGGCCTTGGGCCGGATTCGTTCCGGAAAGATCAACGAAGACGTCACCGTGCCACGTTCCCGTATCGCCGATCTCATTAAATTCAACCAGGCACTGGCTCGAAAATATGATCTGGTCATTGTCAGCTTTGGACATGCCGGGGACGGGAACATTCATACCAATATCATGGTGGATCGTTCCAACCCGCAGGAAATGGCCCGCGCCGAAAAGGCTGTGGAAGAACTTTTCCAGCAAGTGCTTCGCCTTGGAGGAACCCTTTCAGGAGAACATGGCATCGGCCTTACCAAGAGTTGCTTTTTTCAGTGGGAGGTTCACCCTGGAGCCTTTGAAGCCATGCTTCGCATCAAGCGCGCCTTGGATCCTCACGATATTATGAACCCTGGAAAAATGTTCATACCCAACCGCGCTTTTTTTCAGAATTTTTCGTAGAACTTGTCCGAGAACCCGCAGTACCAAGCTCTCTTGCCATGTCACGGTAGGGGCGAGGCGGCGGCGCCTCGCCCCTACAGGTTGAAAGCTTGTCTTTTCCTGTGAAGGCCGGCCTCTGGCCCGCACGATGAGCGGGCAGGAGGCCTTCGCTCCCAGGAAAACAAAAGGCTTGGGACGCAGGGCCACGGCGCGTCGCGCCCCTACCTAGTGGCCTGGAATGGCTTTTTCTAACTTGTCAGACAATTTTTCCAGGCCCATGTGGCCCTGCGGCGCCAAGATCTCCCTCATGAACACCTACCGACTTTCATAAAAAGAAGGGTAAGACGGCATGACTGAAGCCCGATGACCAATAGTCCGGCATCTTGCTATTCAAAGATTCAGGGAATCACTTTTGCCGTTTATATGATTGCAACTGATCCTCTACACTGCCATTGTAGAGTTCCTTCTGCACGAAATTTCCCACTTCGGGAGCATACCATCTGTAAGCCCACAGATTCCATTCGGCATAACGGTAGTCCATATTCATAACCCGTTGGCGTATCTTGAAGGCCTTGAACGTTCCAGCAGGAATTGTTACATCTTCGTATGATGAAACTTCCATCTCATTTCGGTAAGTGTTCAATTGCCCCGTAGACACGTTTGGGTAAGTTGCCTTAAAATACCATCTCTTGCCCACCCACAGCGGAAAATCTAGGAACTTTAGACCGATCCATCCGTTACACGCCGGGAGAGCACGCCCATCATAACACTGGATCTTTTCCCACGTTAGATTTCTATTCATCGTAACTTGAACTTCTTTGCAATTTTCCGCGCACCTCATACGCCCCGAAATGGACATTTTAACTTTATCGTTACCCGCATCCACAACGGTATGCAACTTTTCGGGATACTTCCAATAATCGCCAATTGCATAAGATGGAGTCGTCGCCACAACACCTTTTGCTTCAGGCGCTTTTGCAATTTGCTCTTGAACCCCTGTAGAGCATCCTTGCGATGCTAAAGACAATAGAATTACATAAAATAAGACAGACACGATGTTTATACATTTACCGTTAACACACATCTGTTTCTCCTCATGGTTACCACGTGAATCTGTATAGAACCTCTTTAAAGGCCCCTCACACTAAACTGAGCCTGTTCGCCACCTGAAATGGATAGCAATGTCTAACTTGCAGGCAATGAGATAGACCACGAAGAGGACATTCTCCACCAGGAACCTTTTTAGTTGTCGATCCAACCTACACTTGGCTTTGACAGCCCCATCGTCTCCAGATCTTGTCGTTGCGCGTGGATGTAGCGGGCGCGGTTGACAAGGCAGCGAATGAGGTGTCGCGCTCCAAAGAACCCGATGGAACCAGATAGCTTTTCGTATTCTCGGGGGACTCTGCACGCATGACGAGCCAAAGCCCAGGCGGCCTGAAGCTGGTTCCTGTTACGCCGCGATTGCATAGAGCCCATGCGCGCGTTGAGGCCCTCACGAACACAGCCCAGGTCTTCAAGCGCACATGAAACTTTTCGGGGACTCCAGGAAAGCGTCTTATGGAACATGCGCCGTCCTGCTCGAGCTCGCCCGGCCCTTTCCCTCAAGGGAAGGCACCCTTATTGAGCCAAAACCCCAGGGCCTTTCGGCACGCCGTTTCCTTAAGACGACCGCTTGCGGCCTTTCAACCCATTCGAGAACACACCAGGCGCGCCAAAGAAGGTTGTCGGATGGGCGGACACACAGGTCCGCCCCTACAGGTTTTGAGGGGGGCCGCTTCTGAGAGCGTCCGCCCTTCCTCGACGAGCTAGGCTTCCGCCGTGGCGGGTTCCTTGGCTGGAGCTTCCCCTTCCCGGCTCTTTAGTTCCTCAAAATATTTCTCTTTGACCCCTTTCAAGTACGCCGCCATAGGTCGATAAGCCAAATGGGACCACTTGGAAAACGGTACCTCCAGCACCAGCATGGGAACGGCGATCATCAGGTGAAGAATGTACATGGCGTACGTGGCGAACGGAATATCCATAAGCCTAAAAATGTGGACGCAAATGCCTGTAATAACGGTCAGCTCCAAGAGCACTAGAAACATCCAATCCGTGCCATGTGAATTTTTATAAGGTGCCTTGCTCTTTCGAAAACGGCCGATAAGAGCGTAGGTGGCTCCGATAAGAATCGCGATGGTGGCATAGTAGCCCAAAAGACGAATGGGATGGAACAGGGAATACTCAATATCCCTTCCCAAAACTGGATCGTAAGGCCTTTGGAACCGAAGCGGTTCCCAGGTGAGCCCCAGAACGGCAAGCCCTCCGGCCAAAAGCACGGCGACCAAGATGAAAGCCGTCGTGTAACCGGTCATCATGAGCAAGTGGATCACCCACTGGGTCCTGTCTTCGCATTTGGCCCATCGCTTTTGAGTGAGAAAATGAAGCACCAGCTCCTTGGCTTGACTGGCATAGATGCGCAGAGGGATTTTGGTCAAAAGGTCCCCCATGGTGAATTTCATGAATCGATAGACGTTGGTGAGAAGGAAAAACGAGAGGATGGACGCCATGATCAGGTCGGCGATTTCCATCCCGTGAGCCGGCCATGCCTTTTCCAAGGATGCGTGCTGCCAGTCAAATTCACCGTGAATAAGCAGCATCAGCACGCCGACGATCAGGCCCGTGACAATCACGGCCATGATTTCGAACTTTTCGGACGTATAAAACTTTCTAGAAAAACCCGTCCAGTCGTATTGGCTGGTGAGGTATCGGCGCATGACCATCATGGTCTCGCCCGGATCGGCACCTCGAGGGCAATTGTCGGAGCAGTTGCCGCAGTAATAGCACAACCACGGCTCCGATGATTTCAAGATCTTATCCTTTAACCCCATTTGGGCATACTTGACCAATTTACGCGGGAAGGGTGTCCCCGTTTCCGAAAGCGGGCACACGGCGGTGCAGTTCCCGCAATGGAAGCACTTGCTGGCATCTTTCAACCCGAAGTGCTTCAGATCCTTCATCAAATTCGGATCCACCTTGATACTCATCCTCAAGCCTCCTCGCTTTACGTGTCCTTACGGCGTTCCCTTTAGAATCCCTTGTAGGGGTTCGGCCCCACGCCTTCGAGAGTTTCCGCAAAATCGTCTAAAATCTTGGGCAGCTTGTCGTAATCCGAAATGGCCACCGTTTCGAATCGCACGCGGTCGGATTCGAGCACGAGACGATCCAGGGTTTCTTTGACCTTGCTCAAACGAATATTGGCCAATTCGGAGCCCTTCACAAAGTGGCATTGGTAGTCGTCTCCGTACTTGCAGCCCAGAAGCAGAACCCCGTCAATGCCCTTAGACAGCGCATCGGCGATGAAGATAAGGTTCATGGAACCCAGACAGCGCATGGGAATCACGCGCACCCACGCGTTGTAGTTCATGCGGCGAAGCCCAGCCATATCCAGAGCCGGATAGGCATCGTTTTCGCAAGCGAGCACGATGATGCGAGGTTTTTCTTCGTCTTCCTCGGGTACTTCGATGGATTTGATCATTTCGCCGATCATGCCCACAGAGTAGTTCTTGAACGAAATGATCCTCTCGGGGCAGGCTCCCATACAGACACCACATCGTCGGCAGCGCGTAGGTTGCGGCAGCGGGTTACCCTTATCATCTTCGTTAATGGCGCCGAACGGGCACTCTTCCGTACACCGTTTACACTGCGTGCAGCGTTGCATGAAAAATTCAGGGAAACTCATGTCCCCGGCTCGAGGATGCACGGCCTTTCCTTGGCTGACCAATTCCACACATTGAATAGCCTTCATGGCCGCGCCGGCACCGTCTTCAAAAGCCGCTGCCACGCCCATGGGACGACGCACACAGCCCGCCGCGTAGATACCGGTGCGCCTCGTTTCATAAGGAAAACAGATGAAATGAGAGTCCGGAAAACCGTAACGCAATCCGGGAAGTTCGGGCCCCTGACGGTATTCCAGATTGAGAATGTCGGAGACCAAGATGGCGTCCTGAGGAACCTCCAGCTCTTCCTCTTCCTTCTTTTGTTCCGCCTCGGCCCCTCGCATGCGTGCCCGCACCTGGGCGTAATCTTCACCGAAAGCCGTCACCGGCACCATACCTGTGGCCAACACCAGCAGGTCCAAATCCTCCAACAGGACCGTCTCTCCCAACAAATCGTCCAGAGCTTCCACCGATACCCCGGCGCCGGAAGCTTTCACCTGAGGATCCTGGCTTCGAATGAAAATCACACCTTCTTCCTGGGCCTTTCGATAAAGGTCTTCGGCCTGCCCGGGTGTTCTCATTTCCTTGAACACGATATACACATTGGCGTCGGGATTGGTTTGTTTGATGTAAATGGCCTGCTTCAGGCTTGTGGTGCAACACACCGAAGAACAATAGGGAAGCTTTTCAGGGTCGCGTTGGCCGGCACACTGCAGAAAAGCCACGTTCTGCACTCCGGCTCCATCACTGGGCCGCTTCACTCCGCCGGCCTGAACCATTTCTTCAAACTGAACATTGGTGATAATGTTGGGCGATTGCCCATAGCCCAGCTTGGGATCCAATTGCGTGGGGTCATAGGGCTTCCAGCCGGCGGCCATGACGATGGCCCCCACCTTGTGTTCCTTGGTAGCACCGTTTTGAGCGATGGTCACCTTGAAGACACCGGGGCCTCCCACGGTCTTTTGAATCTTGGCTCCCGTGTAAACGGTGATGTTACCGTCTTTGGTCACATCCTGAATGAGGCTTTCCACATCATTGTCTTTGATCCCCTTGTAGGGGAAGGTGGCGATCTTGGTCACGGATCGCTGAAAACCGCCTAACTGCTTTTCTTTTTCCACCAGCACGGCCTTGTAACCGGCTTTTGAGACCTCCTTGGCCGCCGTCAAGCCAGCCACACCGCCGCCGACAATGAGGATATCCTTTGAGATTTCCTCTTCAGGCTTGTACGGCTCCGGAGGATCCATCTTGCCGATCTTGGCCGCGGACATGCGCAGATAATCTTCGGCCATCATCTGCGTGTCTTCATCGCCTGGCTTTTGGCTCCACGCCACCTGTTCCCTCAGGTTCACGCGATCCACCAGGCACCCTTCAAAACGAAACACATCGTACATGACACGCGGAGAACAGGCCGCAATCATGAGGCAGTTGACGCCCTCGTTTTGAATATCCGCCTTCAGCATGTCGACGCCTTCTTGGCTGCACAGGCAGGCATGATTTTTCACCAAGGCGGCTTTACATTCCTTTTGAGCCACCTTGGACAGCTGCTCTATGTCCAGGGCATCGCCGATGCCGCAACCGGTACAAATATACGTGGCAAGCTTCTTATTCATTGAGCTACCTCCTCACGACGGATTGAATGGCTTTGAGAGCGGCTGCCGTGCCGTCGGCGACGGATTCGGCCACATTGCACGGGGTTCGAGTCGTGCCCGCGGCGTAAATGCCCGGCATGGCGTCCATGGACGCCACAAAACCGTATTCGTCGTAGGGAACCGGCGTGGGCAGCGGGGCTTCCGACGTGTTGGGCTGCATGCCCGTGGCCAGGACCACCAGGTCCACCGGAATTTCATGAAGTTCTTCGGTCATGGTGTTTTCCACGCGGCACACTAAGTTCTTGGTGGCGCCGTCCTCGGTGATCTTGGCCACCTTTCCCTTGAAAAAGATCAGCTTGTCATCGGTTTTGACACGGTTGACAAAATCTTCCAATCGATCCGTAGCCCGCACATCGATGTAGAAGAAGTAAACGGTCGCCTCGGGAATCTGTTCTCGAACGTAGGTTGCCTGCTTTAAGGAAGCCAGACAACAGATGCCGGAACAGAACGGCAGATGGTTCTGATCCCGGGACCCGGCACACTGGACGAAAGCCACAGTCTTTGGCGGCTGCCCATCGGAAGGACGCAGAATCTTGCCTTGAGTCGGACCATTCCACGCCGCCAGTCTCTCCATCTGAACGTTCGTGATCACATTGGCGTAGGCGCCCCCACCGTAATTGTCCAGTTTTTTGATGTCATAGGGTTTCCAGCCCGTAGCCCAGACGATGCTTCCCACCTTGAGTTCCACCATCTTCTCCGTCATATTGAGATCAATGGCATCATACGGGCAGGCTTCTTTGACCTTTTGCGCTTCCGCGCTCTTGACCAGGCTGGGATCCAACACGTAGCGCATGGGAAAAGCCATGTCGTGAGGAAGATAGGCGGCCTTGACGGTATCCATGCCGTAATTGAAGGGGTTGTCGATTTCCATGGAACACGCTTCGGCGCACTTGCCGCACCCCGTGCATTTCTCATTCACATAACGCGGATTGATTTTCACCGTGACGTCAAAATCGCCCTCCGTTCCGCGAATCTGACTCACCTCCGCCATGGTGAAAACCTTGACTCTGGGATTGTCCTTGATGCGGCGGAAATTGATTTCCAGGCCGCAGTAAGGAGGGCACAACTTGGGAAAATACTGATGCAGCTGGGCCACACGCCCTCCCAGGTACGGGTTCTTTTCCACCAAAAAGACCTCGTAGCCTGCCTCGGCGGCTTCGATGGCGGCACTCATGCCGCTCATGCCGCCTCCAACCACCATGATGCTTTGTGTCACCGTGTTTGCCATGCTCATCCTCCTCGGTATATGAAAGATGTCCCGTGAACCCTCGAGAGCGTGGGCAGGGAATGCCTCCCCGGAAAGGGCCGGCCCTGCCGAACGGCTCGGGCCGCATCATGTGCAACTATACACAAAGCAAGGTTCAGGAGCAAACAAAAACTTGGGAAGTCTCAACGGCTTGCCCCTTCTTTCCTTCAGCGTTTTTTCAGAACTTCCTTGGCAGAAAGGCCAGGGTCCGGGTGATGTTGTGAAAAAAAGGTCGAAGCCTTCACCTTTGGGCCTTGAAAAATGCCTTCCCCTCAGGTAATAGAGGAACGAATTGAATTGAGAACAAAACCGGACGCCGTGTCCCCTGTTCTTATCACACTATCCATCGATGGAGTGGCCCATGGACGAAAGACAAGAAACCAGCAAGTGGATGGAAGTCGCGGCACGAATCGCGGTCTCTTTGGCTGTGCTTTTTCCCGTGTATGCGCTCCTTTATCTGACTTTCCCCGCATCTATCATCGCTTTTTATCTCATTTCGGCGGGACTTTTCGCCGCCTTTGCTCCGTGGGACAAGATCAAGCAAAAATTCCTGTCCTGACCTGTGGTTCATGCTTCTTTTGAGCTTTCCATGCCTTGAACCCGGACATAACAGCGCGCGCATTGCTTGGGGGCGCTTCCAGAAGGGGGCGCCCCCATGTGTTTCCTGGCACGTCATGGGTGAAGGTTGCGCTCCATGACCCCAGGACCCTATTCGATAAATCAATTGTCTCGTTGTTTTTCACAATCCCTCCTGCCCCTCGATGAACGTTTGTCCACATTCACCCTGACGATTCAAGTTCCTAAGATGCATCCTTGACCGCACGTCCTCGGCAGGCGACAATTGCATGAAAGCTTCAACCGCATTCTAGAACGCCGCCGTGTCGGAAAGCGGCGATTTTGGCATACACACTCACCAGCCAAGGAGGATCTTCATGAAGGCGCTACATCCCAGTTCTCTGGAAAGTTTGGCCCGCCGTCATGCTCCTGAAGGTTCCTGGATTCTTAGTGTTTACCTCAACCTAGACCCACAAGTCCGCGCGAATCGACGCGGAGCTCACAAACTCGTTCTGGATCAGATGCTTAAAGACCTGGAAGCGACCCTGGATGATCCCGAAACCTTGGCACATTTTCGTGAAGACGCCGACTGGGTTCGAAACCAGGTAGGACTGCACATTCCCAAAGGAAAGACGGTGGTTCTTTTTTGCGATGTTTCCGAAGGATACACGTACCTGGAAGATTTACCGGTGCGGCTGCCCAACGGGGCCTGGTATGAACGACGCCCTTATATTCGACCCTTATTGGATGCCTGGAAGGAATACGAACGTACCGGAATCGTTGTCGTCGATCGAGAAAAGGCGCGGTTTTTAGTCGCCTCCATGGGAGAAGTGGAGGAAGTGGAAGAAGCCTTTCAGACCCCTGCCGTTCGTCACCGCGCGACGGCAGGGACGGATCATATGCGCTCCCAGATGGTTTTTCAACGTCGAGCGGCCACCTGGAGCCATTGGTTTCTTAAGGAAGTCGCCGATGCTCTGCATGACATGATCGAGGAATACAGCATCGACCGAGTGGTTCTGGCAGGGCCGGAAGACGTGACCGCTGAACTTAAACGCATTCTTCCAAAAGGTGTGCTGGCTCGAGTTGCGGCCCGAGTGCGCGCCTCCGTGACGGCAAAACCTAAGGAACTGCTGGAAACGGTGACCCCAGTCTTACGAGAGCTGGATGCTGCTCAGGAAAATGACCTGGTGACCGAATGCATCACCACCGCCAGAAAGGCTCAAAGTGAAACACCCAAAGCCGTCCTCGGGCTTGATGCGGTCCTCAATGCTGTAAACCAGGGCCGCGTGTATCAGATCCTCGTCCCGATAGGCTTTTCGGCTCCCGGTTGGCATTGTCCCACCTGCGACGTGCTTATGGATCATGCACCTGCAGCCAGCGCCTGCCCTTATTGTTCCACCGCCTTGAACGATGTGGACGATGTGGTCTGGGCCGCCTGTGACCGGGTTCTCGCCATGGGTGGCAAGGTGGAAGAAATCGGGGCCGATGGAGCTAAGGAAATTCTGAAAAAGGAAGGGCCGGTCGGGGCGTTTTTACGTTGAGGATTTGTGTGAAAAGGTCGAGACTGGTTCCTTTGTGGGCCGACACGTCGGTTCACCGCTGGTTGGGGTGAACACGTCGCTCCCCCGTTGGTTCAGGGCGGACACATCGGTCCGCCCCTACAAGGACGTGGTGATCCGTGGCCTAGAGGTTGTTTGAGAACGAATTTGTCCTAGGGATCGCTAACGTCCAGCCCGCACAAAGGGCCGGCCCGAGGCCTGCACCCCCCAGGAAAGAGCTCGGTTTCGCCTTTGTAGGGGCGAGGCGGCGCCTCGCCCCTACGTTGAAATCGCATTAACGCGCTTGGTAATGCAAGTTCTCGGACAAACTTTTAGAAGGACCATTCCAGCATGGCGCCCAGTTCGTAGACGTCATCGTCGTCCTTGAAGGTCTTAAAGGCTTCGTCGGCAAAGAGGTATGCCGCCACAAACCTCAGATTCAGGCTGTCCACGATACCTTGATCCAAGTAAAAATCGACTTCATGCCCGATACTGTCGTCTTCCTCTCCCGGGCCACTCTCCACCTTTTTGGCGGTTCCGATATAGTAGTAACTAAAGGTCAATGCCGTGTCTTCCATGGCCTGCCATTTCAGGCCGGCGGTGAGCATCCACAGGTTGGAGGGGCCATCGGCGGCATTGTAAGCCCCTTGGCCGTAGGCGTTGTAGGTATCAAGTCCTCCGGCATTTACATCCAGTGTTCCAAGCCCTAAGATTTCCGACCAGTAGAAGGAACGTCCCAGAGGATAGACAAAGGCTTTGACATCGTTGTCATCAAGATTGCTGTCCCCACTGGTGAAAAACCCACCGGCACTCAAAACAAAATTGGACACCGTGTATTCGCCTCGGCCTTCCAGCATCCAGCCTTTGTACTTTCCGGAACCGCCGCCTACGACATCGTAGTTGCCAAAGTTTTTGACAAAATTGATGTAGGCGTTGATGGCATCGGTGGTATAGCCAATATTGAGCCCCACATTGAATAAATCGTTACTTCGAACGTCCCGACCGTTGAGCCAATCCACGGCTTGATCGTAGTTGTAATCTTCAAAGAGACTCGTCTTGTTGTTGTTGGCGGACTGATAAAACCCGACCAAAGTGGCCGAAAAAGGACCTTGACCGTAGGAAAGTTCCAAGAAAAAGTCGTCGATGTTTTCCGAAACATCGGTCACATTTTGGTTCTGTCCCGCAATGTAGCCCAAACGCACTTTCACCGGATCAAAATTTTTTTCGACCACAGCTCCGGAAAAATCATCGGAAAAAATCCAACCCCCTAAAATATCTGTTCCCTGAACGCCGAGCGTCGCCGTCGCATCAATGCCGGGAACCATAAACTCAAGGTAGACGTTTTTCATTTCCAGGTTCGTGGCATCGGCCCCTATGTCACCACCACCGTGCCGGCCAGCCCCAGGCGTCTCTCGACCCCACATGGTGTCCGCTTCCCATTTGGTCACCACGCGAAGCTTTTCACTACCCACAAAAGTAAAGTACATGCGCAGTCGCTGGTCGAACCAATTGGCGTTGTCATCCACATCATCGTTTCCATCCGTGAGATTATTCTGAGACTGCCACCTCATGAAGTACATGCCGCCGTATTTAAAATCCACGGCCGAGGCAGGAATGGCTAGCGCCACTACCACGAGGACTGCAAAAATAAGGCCTGTAAGTCTTTTCATCATGAACCTCCGCTGGAATGAGAACGACTTTAAAATTCAGCACTTTTTTAAGGATGACTGCTTCGGCGTAAAAGGTGACGCCCGAGAAGAATTCTTCTCGGGCGTCCTACTACGAATGATTCGGCTCAACTACGAGCGCGATTAGAACTTCCACTGCAGCACAGCACCCAGCTCGTAGGCGTCATCGTCATCTTTGAAGATGGTGTAGGCATCATCCGCAAAGAGATACCCGCCCACCAGCGTTAGGTTCAATTTGTCCACCAGATCCTGACTCACTAGCAGGTTGATCTCATGACCTACAGTATCGTCCGTGTCGCCCGTCGAGGCATCTGCTAGAACATCCTCCGCAGTCGCCACATAGTAATAGTTCAGTGTGACTTTGGTTGTGGGAAGGGCCTTCCAAACAACCCCCGCGTTCAAAGCCCAGAGGTTGGACGGAATATCCGCCGCGCGATAAGCCCCCTGGTTCTTGGGGTTCAGGTGATCTGACCCTGCAACGCTCACATCGAGCAAGCCCAAGCCCAAAATTTCCGACCAGTAGTAAGAAGCGCCGCGGGCATAGGCGAAGGCGTCGTAGTCATTGGCATTGTCAAAGGCAGATACACTGTCGTCGTCACCGCTAGTGTAGAAGGCACCCAGATGGAACGTCCAAGCATTCCACATAAAGTCGGCAGTACCTTCCAGCATCCAGCCAGTGTAATCTTGGCTGCCGCCGCCCACCAAGTCATAACTTCCGAAGTTCTTAATACCAGTCAAGCCCAGGACCATCATGTCGGTCTTGTAGCCCAAGCTGAGACCGAGATTAAAAAGATTATTGTCCGTGACAGCCGTCGAACTAGACACAATAGTGCCCGTCGACATGTCGGGGTAGGTGCTCAGGTTCGTGTCATGGGCATATTGGTACCAGCCCACCAGAGCCGCCGTGAAGGGGCCGTTGGCATAATCCAAAGCCAGGAAAAAGTCATCCACGTTTTCATTGGTCGTGGTGACATCCGTGTTTTGCGCCGCCGCATAGCCCAGCGTGACTCTTACGGGATCCAACTTGGTGGAAACCACGGCACCTGAAAAGTCATCGGCAAAGATCCAGCCCTTCAAGAAGGAGGCACCCTGCACACCCAGCTTGGCTCTCATGGCTGTGTTGGGCACGTTGAATTCCAAATAAACGTTTTTCATTTCCAGGTTCGTGGCATCCGCGCCGATATCACCACCTCCGTGACGGCCGGCACCCGGAGACTCACGCCCCCAGAGGGTATCCGCTTCCCAGTGGGTCACCAACTGCAGATTTTCACTGGCCACGAAGGTGAAAAGCATGCGCAGACGCTGATCGAACCAGTTGCCGTTGTCATCAAAACCCGTACCTTTGTCCTTGTCTTGTCCGTCAGCTAGATTGTCGTTGGATTGCCAACGCAGCCGGTACAAGCCGCCGTACTTGAAATCGACGGCAAACGCCGGCATGGCGAGAGCCACAGCCGCCAAAACCGCCACAAACACGATGAAGTTCTTCTTCATCTCTTTCCTCCCTAAAAAATGTTGAAGACTCCATTGGCTAACCTTCCTTCAGCCCCTCAATCGACCACTGCGCCTTCGCATCACCCCCTTTCTGGAATGTCGCCCCCGCGCCCTTCTTTGGACGCTACCAGCGTGTTTATAATGGTGTCTTGGAAGATGTCAAATAAAAATTCTCGAAGGAAGCCCTGAAAAATGTTATTGCGTGACGGTCCGCTTTGTCGTTAGTCTCTTGACGAGAGCAGCATAGGGACTGAAGGTCGCCATTTTCTACCGTTAAAGGAAGGTGCTTCATGAAGAGGACAACACTTGTCAGGAAATCAGCCGCTTCCCTTCTTGCGGTTTCCGCTCTTTGGGTTTTCATGGTCTGCCCTGCCTTGGCGCAGGATCAGCAGGTAAAAACCGTCGCGGTCATTCCCTTTCAAATGAACACGCCTAAAGACCTTCTCTACCTTCAAGACGGCATCTGGGACATGCTGCGTTCTCGATTGGCCTGGCCCGGCAAGGTGCAGGTGCTTGACAAAGCCCTAGTCCTCGATGCCGCAAAAAGTCCGGCTGTCGTTCA
>FWWL01002315.1_pt1 | contig 40312 bp, 37 predicted proteins | sample 2228331 | NCBI WGS metagenome assembly FWWL01 (sample SAMEA103939775, study PRJEB20133) | metagenome
CTCCTGTGGCGATTTTCTCCGCCTGTGTGCAGTATAGCACAGGTTGGGTCGAAAAATGAAAAGCGGAATCGAAATTGCAACGGTCTGGAGCATGGCTTGGGCGTCTTGCCCGTGAGATTCTTCGCTTCGCTCAGAATGACGCATGGCAGAATGCGGATGGGAAAGATGCCCAAGCCACAAGAAACTCCCCTCTCCCGAAGCGTCGGGAGAGGGGCTGGGGGTGAGGGCTATTCAGGGGCTGAGGGTGAGCGCTATCCTCACGGCTTGGTGTTTTGAGCCTGCTGGTGTGCTCGATGCTCCTGACGCGCCTGAATCGATTTCATACGCGCTTCCCACGCCTCGGCAGGATCCTTCCCTGCTGGCATGACCGCATCCCACGAGCGGTAGACCTGATAGTCGCTAAACTCCTTGCGCACGGCTTCGACGCGCCAGTCGAACTCATAGTTGCCGCGCCCGTTGTGCAGCTCGACCACCTCGATGCCGTCCAAACTGACGCGCACCGCGGCTAACCCCTTCGATTCGCCCGAACGCGGTGTGAGTTGGACGGTCATGCCCTGCTCGTCGGCGAGTTTGCGGAAGTGGTCAGGCAGTTCGATGCGGGCGCGCCCGTTGACCAGTCGCGCTGTGCCCCGCGTATACATCGCCAGTTCGGGTCCCTCGATACAGCCGTACCAGATGTCGCGCGTGGGGTCATCAGGGTCAGGTGTAACAAAGGCTTTCCCGCCTCTCACTGCAAGAAACCCCACAGGCTGATTAAAAGCATTGAGGACAACCCCCATCGCTACAGCCCAGTCGCTGTTCTCATCGTTGATGGTTAGCCCACCGCGACGGGGGTCTTCGAGCATGGCGTGTATGGAGACATTCTCGCTGTTGTTGGTGCCGTAAGTTTTTATTATCCCAGCGTAACCTCCACCGTAGAAAGACTCTGTTCGAAGTTCCACACGTCTCCGATTCGCCCAATCAGTACCACCGCCCACAAAGATATGATTTCCGCGCACAGCAAGGTATCCGTCCACCTCGAGGCTATCCCATATGCCCAGTCTACCAGTGGTGCCCGAAATATCCAGCGTGGCGGTGTTGACGTCTGCATCACCCATCAACTGTCCTGGCAGGATTTGTAGGGTGGTGGGACCTGAGCCACCTGTAATGAACGCGGAACCGTTCACATGTAAGCGTGCTTGCGGGCTACTGGTGCCAATCCCGACATTGCCGTTGCCCTGAATGGTCACAATCTCGGTTCCGTTCGGCGCATCCAGAAACGAGAAGCGGTTGGAGGAGTTCGGCAAGTGAATCCGAAACTGACCTGAGCCAACTCCGAACCCCATCAGGTCGTTTGCACCGGAACCCTGCCAGAGTGCCAACTTGGTGTTCGCTTCGCCGCCACCCAACGACAGGCGCGTCGCAGGGCTACTCGTGCCTATCCCCACCTTGCCATCTGGCGCAATATAGAGGTCAGGACCGCCGTTCGCATCGCCATACAAACGCAGGTCGTTATAGCCCACCAACTGGTCTAATCCAGTAATACTGCGGTCGTCAGCAAGCTTGAGGTTGCCGTTGCCGAAAATGGTGAAAATCTCGGTTCCGTTGGGTGCATTCAGGAACGAGAAGCGGTTGCTCGGTTGGTGCAGGTGAAGTCGGAACTGACCCGAACCAATCCCAAACCCCATCAGGTCGCCAGCGTTGGGTCCTTGCCAGAGGGCAAGTTTCGTATTGGCATTTTCACCGCCTAACGACAGGCGCGTCGCTGGGCTACTCGTGCCAATCCCGACATTCCCGTTGTTATCCACATTCAATCCACGAGTATTGGCACAGTAAAGAGCGTAAGGGGTCGGGTTAATCTTCACACGGGGCGACAGCACGGTGGAACCCACCGCAATCTCCAAGTAGCGGTCAGCACCGTCCCACACATTTCCAAAGTCCAGATTGACGGTGAACAAGCCGTTCTGAACCGCAACATTCTGGGTGATGGGAGAGCCGATTTGGTTCCCGCCTGTAAGCGCGTCGTAGAGTTTGAAGGTCATGTTGAGCGTGCCGTTGGCAGGGTTGCCGTTCTGTTTGAGCATGCCCTGATAGGTGAACGGCTGAGCGTACACAAAGCTTGCCAATGCAGTGGCAAGTACAATCCCTAATCCGAAACGGTTCCTCATGGTTTTACCTCCTGTGGCGATTTTCTCCGCCTGTGTGCAGTATAGCACAGGGGGGTGCGAAAAATCGATTTCGGAATCGAAATTGCAACGGTTTGGGATGTGGCTTGGGCGTCTTGCCCATAAAGTAGCACGGGCATCTTGCCTATCAGCATAATCGTAGCACGGGTTTCTCGCTCGTGTGCAGTATGGGCGAGCGCCCAAGCCACTAATCGTAGCATGGGCGTCCAACCCGAGTGCCATCTGGGCAAGATGCCCAAGCCACTTTTGTAAGATGCTCTTATAGCAGGAAACCCTACACCACCATCGAAGTAGAGTATCATCGTTACCCTATTGATAGGTCTTCTGCTGGTGCTCTTCTCGGTGGGCGCGGGGCAGTTGCCCCTGCGTCGGTTTGACTTACGTCCGACGGAACGGCTCGCCTATGGCGGTGCGCTCGGCTTGGCTGGGTTGGGCTATGCGGTCGGTCTCTTCAGCGCGCTCCAGTGGCTGAACGGGCTGTGGTTGGTGCTGGTCATTCTCGTTGGGCTGGGCATTCTCGGTTGGCTTCGGGCTTTTCCCTTGCTCAAGAGCCAGCCTCAGGGGCGCACATCCCCACTCACTTTGGGGCTGACCATGCTGTCGGGGCTGATTGCCTTGCTCACGCTCATCCTCTGCTTGCTCCCACCCGATGGCAACGAATGGGACGCGATTGCCTATCACCTCGCCTTCCCGAAGACCTATCTCCAATCGGGCGAGATGGTCGAAATCCCGTTTATGCACCAGAGTTATTTCCCGCCCTTGCTCGATATGCTATTTCTATTGGGGTTGTGGCTGGGCGGGGAGCCGAGTGCGAAGGTGTTCCACTGGGCGATGGGCATGATGACTGCGCTGGGGCTGGCGGGGTTCATCGCTCGGCATCAGGGTGACGGCTCGGTGGGCGCACTGCTCTGGCTGGGCACGCCCGTCGTGGCATGGCAGGCGTTCACCGCCTATGTTGACCTCTCCACCGCACTCTATGCGAGCCTATCGGTCTATGCGCTCTATGAAGGGATTCGCCAACGCCAGACGCACTGGCTCTGGCTGGCAGGTGTGATAATGGGCTTCGCGCTGGCGACGAAGTACAACGCCCTGCTCTCGTGGGGGCTTTTGGGGCTGTTGGGTTTGCTCTGGTGTATGCATAAGCGGTGGACACTCGGGGCGCGCTCGCTATTGCTGGCGGGCATACTGGCACTGGCAATCGGCGCACCGTGGTACCTGCGCAACTGGTACTGGACGGGCAACCCGGTCTACCCGTTCGCCTATAGTATCTTTGGGGGCAAGCAGTGGAGCCAAGAGCAGGCGGACGCCTACCGCAACGACCAACTTCGGTTCGGGATGGGGCATGAACCTGCCAAGTTGTTGTTGGCGCCGTGGAACCTGACCGCCCACCCTGCGCCGTTCGCCGACCCGATTGGCGTGCCGATAGGGGAGCGTGCCTTCCTCCTGCCTGCGTCGGGAATGGGCTACTTGGCGGGCGTGGGCGTGCTGGTGGGAGCGGGCGTCGGCAACGGCTTCGGCTGGCTCGTTGGATTCGTGGGGCTGAACCTGCTCGGCTGGTTTGTGCTGATGCAACAGGTGCGCTATATGCTGTTCCTGTTTCCTGTGTGGGGCGCGGTGGTCGGGGCGCGCCTGAGCCTACTTCCCAAGTGGCAAGCAGGGCTGTTCGGGGGACTGTTGGCGGTGCAGGGCGTCTTCACGCTGTGGCTGTTGGGGAGCAGCTATCTGCCACTGGTCGGGCTGGCGCTGTCCGACCGTGAGGCGTTTCTGATGCGTCGGCTCCAGATTTACCCTGCAGTGCGCTATCTCAACACCCAAACCCCCACCGATGCAAGGGTCATCTTGCTGGATGAGACGCGCGGATACTACTTGGAGCGACCTTATCTGTGGGGCAACGCTGGGCATCATCGGCTGATACCGTATGACGACCTTGCGGACGGGCGCGCGCTTACCGAGTGGCTTTTGCAGAACGGCTACCGCTATGTGCTGATAAACCGCCTGTTCACTCCCCAAGCCGAGCCAGAGCGGTGGCGTGCGCTCTACTACGATGCGATTCAGAAAGGTCTGCTCAGGTTGGAACTGGCAGAGCGTCAGGTTGAGGTCTACCGCATCGTTGAGTCGGAGTAGGAAACTCCTTCCCCAGCCTGAATCGTCTAACTGACGGTGAGAAAAATGAGAAATGGGATGCAGTTCTTGTGCGGTGCGCTGCTCTCTGCCCTTGCGGTGAGCGCATTCTGCCAAACGACCGACTTGCCTGTCAAGCGTGTCGTGCTGTATCGAAGCGGTGTGGGCTACATCGAACGCTCTGGCACAGTGTCGGGCAACGCCAGCCTGATACTCTCCCTGCGTGAACCCCAGATGAACGACCTGCTCAAATCGCTCGTGATGGTGGACTTTGACGGCGGACAGATAATGCCCGTGCAGTACACCCCACGCGACCCGCTGAGCCGAACCCTGAGCGCGTTCGCCATCGACATCAGCGACAACCCCAGCCGAGCGCAACTGCTCTACCGACTGCGCGGGATGGAAGTCGAGTTCAAACTCCGACGCCGAACGATGCGCGGGAAGGTGATGAGCTTGGAATCAGGCAACGCCCGTGACTCGCGCGGATCACTGGTCGGCACGATGTTCGTTAACCTGATGACCCCGCGCGGGATGGAGCGGGTCGCCCTGCACGAGGTGGAACATTTCCGCGTGATGGACGAGCGTCTGCAGAGGGAGCTGGAACTCGCCCTGAACGCTATCGGGAGCGGGCTGGACAACCAGCGCAAGACGCTCGAGCTGGTCTTCTCTGGCAGTGGCTCTCGGCGTGTGTTGGTCGGCTACCTGACCGAGATGCCCCAGTGGAAGATGACCTATCGGCTCATCGTCGGGCAGGGTCAGCCCGCGCTGTTGCAGGGCTGGGCGATTGTGGAGAACACGACCGACGAGGATTGGAACGGCGTCCAGCTCCAACTGGTGTCGGGACGCCCCGTGAGTTTCATTCAGAACCTTTACGAGCCGTTCTATCCGACGCGCCTGCGCTATGTGCCCCCTGCCGATACTTCCCTCCTGCCACCGATTCCCCAAGCAGGCTTGGGCGATTTTCAAGAGGAGACGCGCACCGACCAGCGACCTATGCAGATGCGCGAACCCCCCTTCCTGGCTTCGCCCGATTCTCGACCCATGCTTGCCAGCCCGATGATGGCAGAAGGTTTGGCGATGGCACGGTCTACTCCCGAACCGAGAGGCTTTGGGGGATTCGGAGGTGCGCTCGCACCCCGAATGGCGATGGAGCCAGAAGCGATGGAGAAAAGCACCCCCGAAATGGCGGTCGGGCAGGAACGGGGCGCACTGTTCGACTATCGCATCGAACAGCCTGTGTCGATTGCGCGCCAACGCTCGGCGCTCGTGCCGGTGATTAACCGCTCGGTGGAGGTGGAACCCGTCTCGCTCTACAACGCCGAGAATCAGCGGTTTCACCCCTTCTTCGGTGTGCGCCTGAAAAACACGACAGGGCTGACGCTGATGGACGGACCGCTCACCATCTATCTGGACGGCGCATACGGGGGGGACTCGATTATGCAGACCGTCGAGCCGAACGGTGAGCGGTTCCTGCTCTATGCGCTCGATGTGGGCGTGGAGGTCAATCAGCGCGGGCTGGAGACCACTCGTCAACAGGTCTCAGTCAATATTGCGAACGGGGTTCTGCGACGGCGTCTCAAGGAGGTGCGCACCACCACCTACGAAATCCAGAATCGCGACAGCAAACCGCGCCTGCTGGTGCTGGAGCATCCTCGCGAGGAGGAGTGGGAGGTGAGCGAGCCGTCCACCGACGACCGCACTGCCGACTTCTACCGCTTCCGACTCACGCTCGAACCCCAGAAACTGACCACCTTCAAGGTCGCAGAGGAGAAACCCATCTCAGAGGAGTTTGCGCTCCTGAGTGCCGATATGACCCAGATCAGAGAGCTCATCTTACACGGCAAGTTGCCCCAGCAAATCGTACAAGCGTTGGAGCGGATTGCCGAGATGCGCCGTACTATCGCCTCCACTGAAGCCCAAATCCGTTCGCAAGAGGCGCGCATCAACGCCATCACCCAAGACCAGGCGCGAATCCGTGAGAATATGCGCGCGCTCGACCGCAACTCCGACCTGTACAAGGAGTATGTGGCGACACTCACGCGTCAGGAGCGGGAGCTGGCGGAGATTCGGCAACGGCTGGAACGCCTGCGCGAGCAACTCCGACAGGAGCAACAGGCTCTGAGCGACTACATCGCTAACTTGAATATCTAACAAGTTCAGCCCTCCCTCTCTCAAGGCTTCGGGAGAGGGAGGGAGTCACTGACCCCCCTCTCCCAAAGCGTGGGCTTACTGCACGACACTTTTTTGAGGGAGAATACAAAATGGGCGCACACGGTGGTGCGCCCCTACTCAATCGCCCTACCTGTAGGGGCAGACCCCCGTGTCTGCCCTGCCAAACAGAAGCCCACTTCAGGCACAAGTACGAAAAACTGTCGTGTAGTAAGCTCCGCAAGCAGAGAGGGGGGAGAGGCACAAGGTGATACCCCCTCTCCGTTTACGGAGAGGGGGCAAGGGGGTGAGGTCTGAGATTCTTCGCCTTCGGCTCAGAATGACGGCTTCGGCTCAGAATGACGCTTAATGGCTCCCTCCCTCTCCCGAAGCCTCGGGAGAGGGAGGGCTGGGGTGGGTGAGGGCTAAATAAGCAAGGGATAAGGTCTAACTACACCCCCGACAACACATTCGCCATCAAGTTAATCGTCAGCTCTTGCTGGTTCGGGTCGTCGGTTTGAACACGCAGGGTCTTGCGCACATTGCCCTGTGTCCAGCCACCCTTATAGCGCAGGATGAGCCGATGCTGTTTACCGTCCTCGCTGGCTTCGTGCCGAACTTCGATGTTCGGGTCGTCCACCTCGAAGCGGGTGATGTTGAACCCGCGGTCGCGTCGGCTCAGCGTCACCACGCGCTCCACAGGCAGGGGCGTTGCCGAGTTAATCGCCCCGAAGAAGACCGTTGTCGGCGTGGCGATGATGCCCTTCTCGCACGAGACGCTGATGTTTACTTGGGGCATCGACGCCGAGTTGGTGCGCGCCGTCACCAAGAAGTTCGCGCGCCCCATCGGGGCGTCGGGGCTGACCGTAATCACCACGCGCGTGCGCTTGTCGTCAATCTTCTGTGCCTCTGCCTTCGCAAACGGCACGGTCACATTCAACTGCTGAACCTCCAACGGCTCATCAAGGTTCGAAGTAATCACCACCTCTTGCTGAGCGGGTTGTTCAGGAGTTAGGGCAATTTGGATATTCTCGCTGGGTTGAACCTCGATGGCGGTGCGGATGTTGGTGGTCAGGCGCAGGGTCAGTTGGGGTGTATCAGGGTCGTTGCTGGTGACCTGGATGGTCTTCACCTGCGGACCGCGGAAGCCTGCCGTGCGCAGTTCCGCCTCGATGACGCCCTCACTCTTCGGCGGGATGACATTATCGACGCGGGGCGTGACACAGCCACAGCTGGGGCGTGCGGTAATCTCAAGCGGAGCATCGCCCTCGTTGCGCACACGAAAGGCGTGCTTCACCACATCGCCCTGCGTGGTGTTGCCAAAGTCGTACTCTAGCTCCTCAATCACAATCTTGGGCTTGGGTAAGTAGACCTGCACGCGTCGGTTGGCGAAGTCGATGAGCGTGGCGCGTGCCTGCAACAACGCTCTGAGTTGGGTGACCTCGTTCGCGTTGGGGGCGATAGGTAACTCATCGCTTTGCCAAATAGCGCCCATCACATCGTCATCGCGGTTTGTTTCGCCCAAGCCGAGATAGGTGCCAATCGCTTTGCCCACAAGATTCGCAATCACGCGCTGGCTCTGGGGCAGTTCAGTATAGGGTACATAGGTGGCGATTCGAGCGCGTACCCGACGCTTGCCCTCGCCCTCCGTCGGCAGGATGAGTCGCGCCCTGCCGTGCATGAGGCGGAACTGCCCTGCGGTAATCTCAGCAACATCCTCTTCAAAAACAATCTGAATATCAGCGTTCACCTCGTCATCAGTCCACTCCAGTTTGGGTTTATCCTCCAAAACACGCTTCCAAATCTCGACCGCCTCCATCACCGATTGGCGGAACGACTGACGCAGGTCGTAGGGGATCGTGCTCCAACTGGCGTAGACTCGAATCGTTTCAGGCAGTGCGATTGCCCGAGCGAGTTTGCTCGCCGAATCAAAATCGCCTTTTGAGAGCAAATTCGCTATTTGGGTGAGTTGTTCACGCTCTTGGGCATGGGTGGATTCAGGCAGGTTCGGCGCGGTAGGGCGTTCCTGCCCCCACACTGCCCAACAGCAAAAGCTCAAAACAGTCAAAATTAGCCATCGCTTCATAGAGTCTTCCTCCTTCGTATATTATAGCCTATCTTGCTTGACGGTTGAGGGCACAAAGGTACAGGGCGTGGTGTATAATAGAGTGGGGGCGACCCCAGATTGCCCCGATTCGCACGGGACATAACTCAATAGGAGGCGATTATATGCGAGTGGGAATTCTGACTGGAGGGGGCGATTGCCCCGGACTGAATCCCGCGATTCGGGGCGCAACGTTGCGCCTGATTCGAGACGGGCATACCCCTGTCGGCATCCTTCAAGGTTGGAAGGGGCTGGTGCAGGGTTTGACCGTTCCGCTCAGCGAAGAGCGTGTGGATGAGATTATTCGCGAAGGTGGCACCATCTTGGGCACTTCGCGCACGAACCCATTTAAGAATGAGCACGACCTCCAGCGGCTGCTGGACAACTATCACGCGCTCAGCTTCGACGCACTGATTGCCATCGGTGGTGAAGACACGCTGGGCGTGGGCGCACGGCTCTACAGTGAGCACCATCTGCCCGTCGTCGGCGTGCCCAAGACGATGGACAACGATCTGGGCGGAACCGACTTCACCTTCGGCTTCGACAGCGCAGTCTCGGTAGCAGTGGAGGCGTTAGACCGCCTGCGCGATACCGCTAAATCGCACGCCCGCATCATCGTGCTGGAGGTGATGGGACGCCACGCAGGTTGGGTCGCCCTCTATGCAGGGATTGGCGGCGGAGCCGATTGGATACTCATCCCCGAAGTGCCCGTCGACCTGAACGCGATGTGCCACCACCTGCAACAGGTCTATCACGGCGGTAAGCACTACGGCTTGGTGGTCGTCTCGGAAGGGGTCGAACTGCCCTTTGCTCAGACCGACCAGCCTGTAGTGTTGGACGACTTTGGGCATGTCGTGCTGAAGGAGCGCGCCGTTGGCTCACGGGTCGCCCGCTACATCGAAGAGATGACGGGCATCGAGACACGCGACGCCGTGATAGGGCACATCCAGCGCGGAGGACCGCCCACCGTGTTCGACCGCGTGTTGGCGACACGGCTCGGCTTGAAAGCGGCGGAACTGGTCAGCAAGGGTCAGTTCGGTTATATGACCGCCCTGCACGGTGTGGAGGTGGTCGCCGTGCCCCTTAGTGAAGCGGTGCAGAACCTCAAGCTGGTGCCCTACGACCTCTACGAAGAAGCGCGCCAGATTTTCCAGCGAGCGGTGCTACAACCACAGCGCAGCGGCGCGGTCTAACGGGAGACCCCACAACAACGAGCGCGTGCGCACCGTCTTGACCAGCGCTTCCACCACTTCGGGGTGGAAGCGCGTCCCTGCACCTTCGCGCAGGGTTTTCAGTGCCTCATCCAGACCGTGCTCCTCACATAAGCGTAGGAACTCCTCTAACGCCGAGATGAGATGCGCGCTCAAAGGGGCGTCGGGATGCTCGCTATAGACTGCGTGATGAGAGCGCACAATCGGTGCCACGCCACTCAAGCCCGGTATCTGCTCAGCGATTGCGGAACCCATCTCAGGATGACGCTCCAGCACCATCTGCTCCGTAGGCGTGCGTTCATCGGCGTTGAGGATTGCGTAGGGAATGCCCACCATCCCGATGTCGCGCAGGTAGATTGCGAGCTCCAGTCGGCGTCGCTCTTGAAGCGATAGCCCCAGCTCCAGCGCGATATGCGAAGCGAGCGAGACCATCGGTTCGGGCTTGCCGTAGCGACCTCCCGAACGCAGAACCACAATCTGAGCGAACGCCTTTAGACCCGCACACCGCCAGCGATGGAGTTGGGCAGGCAGATAGATGAACGCATAGTAGCCCAGCGCCACCAGCGATACGACCGACACGCCCAACGCCCACCACAACCCGCTCATGCGCGCACCTCCGCAAGAGCCTGTTGGTGAGCGAAACTTTCCAAAACGACCTGCTTGAATACCTGAACGACCTGCGCATCGAACTGTGTGCCTGCACTACGCTCCAGCTCGGCGAGTGCTTCGTCCAGTGTGAGACTGCGTCGGTATTGGCGTTGTTGGCTGGGCGCTTCGCCCCCAAGCATCGCATCGAAGGCGTCCACGACAGCGATGATACGCGCCTCAACTGGGATTTGTTCGCCCTGTAGCCCGAATGGATACCCGCGCCCATCGGGACGCTCGTGATGATAGGCAATCCATGGCACAATCGGCTTTAGGAAGGGAGTTCCGCTGAGCACCTCCGCCCCCAACTGCGGATGACGCTTGATGAGTTGCCACTCGTCGGGGTCTAAGCGACCCGGCTTGTTGAGGATACGCTCGTCCAGCACGGTCTTACCGATGTCGTGCAGGAGTGCCGCTTCGTAGACCAGCGCGCATCGTTCAGGAGGGAGGTTCATGCGTTGGGCGACACGGCGCGCCCACTGCGCCACTCGAAGCAGATGTCCCCCTGTGTAGGGATGAGCGCGCATAATCAAGAAACCCAAACTGCGGATGGTGTGATGGTATAGTTCCTGCTGACGAATCCAGAGTATAAACGCTTGACGCACCGCCAAAAACGGCACTAAAACCACCGCCAGCCCTGCCAAACCCAGCAGGCTCAGCATAATGGTCACGAGCACCGTGAGAGGCAGCAGGGTAAGAGTCTCGCGCGGAAGCCCCATCAGCGACTCAGGGAGTACCCAGCGAAGACGCTTGTTCTCGGCAAGTGCAAGCGTGAACGCCACCAGCAGGCTGTTCATTGCGCTGTAGGCGACGAGTGCCAAGAACATCGCCAAGAGTGTCAAAAGGTAGGGTTCTGTCCCTAATCGGTGGGGCACTTGGAGGGCGACCATCCCCGCAACGAACGCGCTGACCACACTTTGAGCCGTGTTCATCCACACCCATCGCCAGTGGGAGCCTTTGAGGTAAGCCGTTAGGAGACCCGCACCGAAAGTGGCAATCGCTTCAAGCCAAACGCCAATCTGCCACCCGTATAAGACAATCACGGCGATGACGAGGGGAGTACTGACGCTGAGCCAAATGTCGCTTACTGCATAGCTCCCACGGTGGGGATAACGCACCAGAAGCAGTTCCGTGAGAAGCGCGCTGACGCCTAAGACAGCTAGCGTACCAAAATGAGTTCGCCATTCACTCTGCAGACTTGCTGAGACCAGCAGAGTGAATGCCGTCAGACACAGTAGTCCGAACCAGAGATAAAACCTCCGCTTATGCATCGCTCAAAAGAAGGAGCAAGGCAAGCATTTTAGATGACCTCAACGATTACGGCAGATGCACCTTAACTTGAGCTGGGGTGCTCTCAATAGGGTCGTTCCAGCGAGGTGGGTAGTACACCCGCTTCGCGCTGGCGACGGACATCATCGCCACGACCATTGCCATCAGAATGAGCCACCGTTTCATCTGCTGTCCCTCCTTGTTTTAGGGTTTCAGCCGCTCGGTAGCCGCTCCGCTTCTGCTTGCCTTGCTCGTGGGCATACCAACGGGGGAGCATGCCCTGGCTAAATCGCTCGTTCGCGTGGGGAACTGAGTTCCTCATTGGCTGTCACCGCTGCCATGTCGGGAACCGCCTCGGTGTCGCTGGGGAAGGCGTTCACGCGCCGATTGACCGCATCCAGCGTGGCTAAGCCGACCGCTCGAAGCAGGTCGTGGCGCACCAACGCACTGCCCAACAGCAGGTCTTCGCCTTGGTCGCGCACTGCACTTACCAGCACCGCAACCATCGCATAGCCCCCAATGGTCATGTTCGTGTTCAACTCCTCCAGCCCGAACCGCTCCACTAATCCATACGCGGACTCGATGGCGCGCAAGGTTGCCAAGGCGACCAATCGGGGCAGTTGGGTGCTGGCGCGAACGCCCGATGCCATCCCGCGAAAGACCTGCCCGTTGCGCTCTAAGAGAACGGTTGCGATTGCGCGAGTGCCCTCCTGACTCATCTGCACATCGACCCAGCGCAAGCGAGTCGAAATGGGGGAACGCACACCGCTTTTCTGGGCGACACTGATTTTGCGATGGTCTATGTGGATGCCAAAGTGAGCCATGAGTGCCGACTCGACATCGCGCACCACCTGCTTGGGGTTTCGGTCGCCCTCTACCAACAGGTGAATCTCTTGGATAAGCCCACCTTCATCTGCCACCACACGCGCCCCGCACACTCCTTTGAGCTCGCGAAGCGCATGCTCGATCTGCGTCGTGCTCCAGCGTCGTTCCATCCTAACCTCCCTGTCGCACACACCCACACTACTATCACCACCCTCACGAGCCACGACGCATCAAGACACCTATACAATACCCCGCACAATTCAGGATTCCTGCCAGTTTCGAGTCGGAAATTCGGGAATTTGGGCAAAATTCCCCCCAATTGCTGACTGTACACAATCGTCATTCTGGGGTATACTGCGTCGGGGTGGAACTCTCAAATGCCAGTTGTCTCTAAAGTGAAACCGAAGCAACGCTATAGCGAACACGAGTTGCTGAGAATGTCCAGCGACGGTAAAAAATGGGAACTCGTTCAAGGGAGGCTCAGATCAGTGCCAACAGGAGCACGACACGGATGGATAGGCTTCCGATTAGCGGGTCGGCTTTACACCGTTTTGCCCGACACGCTAACAGCCTTCGACTCCAGCATGGGCTTTCGTATGGAAGGGGGCAACATTCGTAGTCCTGACCTATCCGTGATGCGCAAAGAACGGATTCCCGAAGGAATGCCCCCTCTTGAGTTTATCAACGGCGCGCCGGACCTCGCTATCGAAATCGTCTCTCCAACAGAGAAGGGAAGCGAGTTGCTTGAGAAGATCGCAGAATACTTCGAATCAGGCTCACAGGAGGTCTGGCTCCTCTTTCCTGAACGCAAGCAGGTCTATCGCTACCGTGCCCCGTTGGAGGTCGAAATCTTGAACGAAGATGACCTCCTCACAGGTGGCGCGCTCGTCCCCCAGTTTGAGGTTCGCGTGGGAGACCTCTTCGAGTAGGCTCGATACTCTAACCTCGTGCCCCTATATTTCCGCGTTGGGGGTAATCAACCACTTGCCTGCCGACATCGACTGGGCATAAGCTTGGAGTGCCTCGTGAATGCGGTCTAAGGACACTTTGGCGTGCACCTCACTGCGAAGGAGAGTCGGCACTAACGGTTGGATTTGACGCCCGAGCCGAACCTGCTGAAGCACCGAGCGACCGCCGAGCCAATCTGCCAGCCAAAATCCCTCGATGCGCTTGCGTTCGAAAATCAGGTCGCGTGGATCTGCCATACACGCCGACTCGGAAAGTGCGCCATAGAGGATAAGCGTGCTTCCCGCAGGCATTGCGCGTAGAACCTGTGCGCTAAGCGTCCCCGAAACTGCCTCGAAAGCAAGGCGTGCATCCAGCTCGTGCGCCAGCTTGCGCAGGCTCTTGTCGAAATCGTCCGATTGGCTGTTCAGCACATGCACCGCACCCATCTGGCGCAGGGTTTCGGCTTGCTCCTCTCGGCGCACGATATGAATCGCCTCAAGTTTGAAGTGTTGGCAGAGGCGGACGACCATCTTGCCCAGTGCGCTCGCTGCGGCGGTCTGAATGATGGCACGAAGCCCGCGCTTGCGCGCAATGTCGACCAGCGCCCACGCCGTGAGTGGGTTCACGATGAGCATCGCGCCCTGCTCATCGTCAATTGTGTCGCTGAGAGGGAGGCATCGGTTGGCGGAGGTGAGCATATATTGCGCCCAAGTGCCGTCGGTCCTATTCGGTGAGGCGCAGGCGACACGCTTGCCCAAGAGCCAACGGCTCATCCAGTCGTCGCCCGACGCCACCACACGCCCACACCCTTCCCAGCCCGGCACCACAGGGAGCGGTTTGCGCACCCCGTAGAACCCCTTGAGGAACATCAGGTCGGACGGGTTGATGGGGCTTGCGCTCATCTTGACCAGCACCTGCCCGCGCTCAGGACGGGGCACAGCGCGCGCTTCCACTCGGAGCGATTCGGGCGCGCCGTCGTAGGCATACAGCATAACGGCGCGCATCGTCTCTGGAATTGGCTCAATCGATTTCATACCTATCCGAGAATGAGTTCCATCGTGCCTTTCTGCTCGTTATAGTAGGCTTCCAGAATGCGAAGCGCAACATCCTCGGGTTGGAGTGCCTGCGCAGGCATTCGGAAGGGCACACGCTCCCAGAACCGAGTCGCCACGGCGCCGGGGCGCACCGTGGTAATCTTCCAGCGCGGGTTCTCCTTCGCCAATACCGCTGTGAAGGTCTCTAAACCCGCTTTGGCAGTGGCATACGCGCTTAGCCCTGGCAAGACCAGCTTCTCGCTGATGGCTCCGATGTAAAACAGATGGGGTTCCGCGCTGAACAGCGGGGCAAAGGTGCGCGTAGCGAGGTACGCCCCTGTGAGGTTCGCGTTCAGAATCCGATGCCAAGTTTCGGGGGACATTTCAGTGACCTTCTGCGCGGTGATGTCGCCCACGGTATAGACCATCGCATCCACTTGGCGGTCGCCCAACGCTTGCAGGTGGCTCTTGAGTGATTCGAAGGCTTCGCTCATCGCGCTGGGGTCAGCGACATCGGCAACAGCGTGGCTCCACTGCACGCCAGGCGTAAAGCGTTCGGGATGGCGTCCAACCGCCCATACTTCCCATTCATCCTCTAAAAACGCCTTTGCAACAGACTGTCCAATAGTACTATCGGCTCCGATTAATAGTAGGTGTCCCATAGTGTGGCAATTGTACCCGTAGTACGAACCTTGCGCTCATTTTCCGTTTCGTCACCCTGAACCGAAGGGTCTGATTAGGGTAGTGAGTTTCTTTGAGATTCTTCGCTTCGCTCAGAATGACGATTTTGGGCAGTGGGGCAATCGGCAGTGGGCAGTTGGATTGGAAAGCATTCGTCACACCCTGAGCGAAGCGAAGGGTCTTCCCACCGAAGCGTCGGGAGAGGGGCTGGGAGTGAGGGCTAATACTCCCCTCTCCCACAGCGTGGGAGAGGGGCTGGGGGTGAGGATTTAGCAGCCGCTACCGAAGTTGAAGAGCACAGTCAACAGGTCGGCGTCGTCCACGATGCCATCGCCGTTCACATCCTCGGCACCACCGCCCGTGCTACCGAAGGCGAACAGCACTGCCAGCAGGTCGGCATCATCCACACAGCCATCGCCGTTCACATCGCCTTCGACCGCAGTGCCCGCAATCACACGCACATCGGTGATGTTGGTGTAGCGTAGGCTGGAACTGGTTCGGCTGCTGGCATTCAGGTCGGGGTCGGCTCCGTACTGGTTGCCCTCAGGAATCACCAACGCCACATATCGGACACCCGACTGACCCGACACCGTGAGGGTGGAGTACCAAATCTCGTTGGTGGGGTCTTGGTGGAAGGCGATACCGAGAGAGTTGTTCCCGCTGAGGAAGTCGAGGGTCGCTTGCGGAGGCTCCCCGAAGGTGTTGTTTGTGTTGGGGTCCCACTGGCACACATTCGGCAGGGTTCCATTCGCCTTGCTGAGCGTGCCGACGAGAGTCCAGTCGGGGTTGCCCACAGGGCTGGCGGAGGGGTTGCTGTCGGTGCTGGCGACATAGATATCGATGCGCTGGGGCGCAGCGGTATCGGAGAAGGAGCGTGTCTTCGTCGCATTGGATTTGTGTATGAGGTCGCGCACATCCCACGCAAAGACCTGAATCTTCTGCACATTCCAGCCATTGGGGTTGCTGGTGTCCAGCTCGTACTTAATCCAGACCGTGCCTTCTACACCATGGTCGCCATTTAGACTACGATTGGTGCGAGCACCACCCTGACGGAAAAGGTATTGCGGAATGGTGAAATTGCTGGGCCAGCCAGCGTTCACGAGGCTGTCAACAGTTGTAATCGTGACAGGGGTTGCAAGGGGGCTGAAACCGACATTCTCACCATTCCAGTCGAACAGGGTCTGCCCTACCTGAATCGTATAGGCGGGCCAGAAGCCGAACGATTCGCTGTTAGTGCCATCTTGGAAGTCGCGTCGGCTCCACTGGAGTTCTGCTTCCGAACCACTAGTTGGCGCTAAAGAGTTCACAGCGCGGACACCGCCCACTCCATCGCCCAGCACTACCTGGGCGGAGGCGGTCGAGAGCATCAATCCTGCTACAGCAATCCATAAACCACTCTTCATAACCATCGTCGTTACCTCCTTTCGGGTCGTTTGAATTTGACCCTGCAAATAGGATACCCCCGCCGATTTTAAGGGAAGGTTAAGAGCAGTTGACTCACCAATCCACTCGCAGGTACTCGCTCCAGACTCGCTCATACACCCGGCGGGTCTTCTGGGCGATGAGGTGCCAGTTGAACTCGGTTTGGAGCGCTTGGAGGGCGTTCTGGGCGCGCTGTTTTGCCGATTCGGGGTCGTCCAACACACGCAGGATGCCCCACGCAAGGCTGTCGGGGTTGCCCGCCCAAGTGACGATGCCCGTCTGCTCGTGCCACACGACCTCTTTCAGTCCACCTGCATCAGAGACGACCACGGGCACGCCCACCGCCATCGCCTCCAACGCCACAATCCCGAACGGTTCGTAGAGGCTGGGGTAGACCGCTACATCGACCACGCGATAGAGTTTCATCAGGTCCTCGTCGGGGATGAAACCCGTGAAGAGAACGCTATCTTCCAACTGGGCGAAGCGCACGAAGGTCTCCAAGTGGGTGCGGTAGCCCCCGCCTGCGATTACCAGCCGTGCGTTGGGGTAGCGCGCCTTCACCGCCAAGAACGCTTGCAAAAGCACCTGCACGCCCTTCTCGCGCACCATCCGCCCTACGAAGAACACAATCGGCGCGTCGGGTGGGGCGAAACGCTGGCGAAACCGTGCCCGCTCCGACTCAGGAAACTCGAAGGCGAACTTCTCGGCGCGGATGCCGTTCGGGATGATGTCGATTTTGTCCAACGGCACGCCCAACCCGTGATGTACCTCGCCGAGCATATAGTTTGTGCAGACAATCACACGCCACGCTTCGTAGGTAAGCTCCCATTCGTGCTGGTGGATTCGGTGTGAGAGGTCGGAGTGGATGCCCCCGTGCCTGCCGTGTTCGGTGGCGTGGATGGTGGCAATCAGCGGGATTTTGAAGGTGTGCTTGAGTGCGCGGGCGCACGGTTCGACGAGCCAGTCGTGTGCGTGGAGAAGGGTAGGGCAACCCTGCCACTCCCGCAATAACGCCTCTGCACGGCTCTGCATCGCTAAGTTGAGCGCGTAGACCCCTTGTAAAAAATCGTCGCCCGGCTTGGGCGGGACGCCGACACGATAGAGATAGACGCCGCCCTCAACCGACTCGTCGGGAGTGTTGGGGTGGCTTGCCGTGACGACATGCATCTCTACACCCTGCTCGACCAGCGCTTCCGAAAGCTCTTGCACATGGCGTGCAATCCCCCCCACGATTCGGGGTGGGTATTCCCAAGAGAGCATCAACACACGCACGGGCTACCGATTCGGCATGGCAGGACGGGTTCCTACCACCAGCGTCGGCGTCGTCCTGCGCGCCACAGGGTACGCCGAGCCGTGCGCCACAACAGACGCTTGTGCAACCGCCCCTTCAGCAGAGCGTTGAGGTCGCCCAATATCCGCAATATCAGAAACAGCGCTCGCATTTCGGCTCCTATGGTAAATACTGTTTCTCGATGGAGAAGGTTCCAGAATCGCCCTCAAACGAGGGGCATCCAGACCCTCATCGGGCAGGCGGAGCGGTTATCCCAAGCGTAGTAGGGGATAGCCCGTACCTTCACGCGCTCACGCGGGCGCAGGGGACGATAGAGCGTATCGCCCCACGATTCGGGGTCTGCCAGTGCAACCCCCTCGCCCTCGATGAGCGTCATCCCGCCCAGAAAGCCCTCGTCGTGCCGAGCGGTCAATCTGCCATCCGAAGCCAGCGCCAACCGCTCGAGGGGCACAGGCTGGTCGCACTCTTCGAGGCAGTAGACAATCGGACCGCGCTGGAGCGCAACCTGCCAGCGGTCTGCCTCCACGAGCGGGTGCGCCTCCATCAGCACAGGCGCCATCGGCAAGTTGAGTAGCAGGCGGTCATCTCCACTCCAGCGATGCCGAAAGACTGCATACCCCTTCTCTTCCTGAACTGGGACAGGACGCCCGTTCAGCATCAGGTCGGGTTTAGGACTCCAGCTCGGAATGCGCAGGTGCAGGGTGATTGCATAAGGCGTGCCGTCGAGGAAGCGTAGTTCCACCTTGCCGTCCCACGGGTAGTTCGTGCGCACCTCAAAGCGCACCTCGCCTCCCGTAAGCGGAACAGTCGCCGTGCTTTCGGCATAGAGGTTAATCCAGAGCGCATCGCCCGCATAGCCATACAGATAGCCCCCCAGCGAAGCGAGTAGGCGTGCGATGTTGGGCGGACAGCAAGCGCAGTTGTACCAAGGTTGGCGATGGTGTGTGCCGTCGCTTTCCAGCGGGTTCACATAGAAGAAGCGGTTGCCACTAAGCGAGATGCCTGCCAGCGCACCGTTATACAGCGCACGCTCCAGCGCATCGAAGTAGTGTGCCTCGCCAAAGAGCATTCCCATCCGATGTGCCCAAAAGATGAGCGCAATCGAGGCGCAGGTCTCTTGATAAGCGGTGCGGTTGGGTAGGGCATAGTCGGTGGTAAAACCCTCGTGGCGTGCCTCGTTGCCGATACCGCCCGTGATGTAGGTGCGTCGGTTAATCGTGTTGCGCCAGACCCTGAGGAGCATTTCCCGAATCGCCTCCTCTTGCGGATCGCCTTCCATTAGCAGGTCGGTTGCCCCTGCGAAGAGGTACGCAGCGCGCACAGCGTGCCCGACAATCTCCTTATGCTCCGTCAGGGGCAGATTGTCTTGCCAGATTGTGCCGTCATACTGGTCGGGGTCGATACCGTGTTCCTGTGCGAAGATTTTGCGTCCCCGATTGATGAGGAAAAAGCGTGCCAAGTCGCGGTAGCGTTTCTCGCCCGTGATGCGCGCTAACTTGATGAGCGCAAGTTCAATCTCTGGATGACCGCAATAGCCTAATCGCTTGCCTGGTGCATCCCCGAACACCGAATCGATGTAGTCGGCATAGCGGGTAGCCACCTTGAGTAGTCGGTCGGAACCTGTCGCCTCATAGTGAGCGACCGCTGCTTCGAACAGGTGTCCCGCGCAGTAGAGTTCGTGCCAGTCGCGCAGGTTCGCCCAGCGCTTGTCGGGCGCAACCACTTGGAAGTAGCTGTTTAGGTAGCCTTCAGGGGTCTGGGCACGCTCCAAGATGCCGATGACCTCGTCCAGTTTCTCGCGTATCGGGTCGTCGGGATATTGCGCCAGCACATACGCCGCCGCTTCCATCGCTTTGTAGAGGTCGGAGTCCATATAGACGGGTCCCTGATAGCCCTCGCGCTTTCCCTCGGCGGCGAGTCGCAGGTTGGGGATGTTGCCGGCGCGCTCTAACTCTTGGAACAGGTGGGGCAGGGTAATGGTACGATTGGTCTGCTGGCGTGGCTCCCAGAACGAGTCGTGGATTGCCACGCGCTGGAACGGTATCGGTTGCATCGTTGCTCTCACGGGGGGTATTGTACCTGAGAAGGGGAGTGGGGAGTAGGGAGTAGGCTGTGGGCAGTTGTAGCGCGGGCGTCTCGCCTGTGCGCTGACAGGGGTACACCCTTCCAGTTCACTTTCGGGGTGAACGCCAGACTTCTCCTACGATTTCAGCCCTCACCCCCTGCCCCTCTCCCACGCTGTGGGAGCCCTCACCCCCTGCCCCTCTCCCACGCTGTGGGAGAGGGGAGTGTACCTCACCCCCTCGCCCGCTCTCCGTAAACGGCTTACTACACGACAGTTTTTCGAACTTGTGCTTGAAGGCTTCGATTTAGAAGGGCAGACACGGATTGGCAGGGCGCACACGGGGCTCTGCCCCTACAGGCAAGGCGGTTGAGTAGGGGCGCACCCCCGTGTGCGCCCATTTGCTCCTCTCCCTCAAAAAAGTGTCGTGCAGTAAGCTGCTTGCGGAGAGGGGGGCTGGGGGGGTGAGGTTTGCTTCTCGGAACTGGAGGCAGGAGTGGGTGAAGTTGAACTCAAACCGTGTACCCCTGTCAGCGCCCGTGCGAGGGTAGTGGGCAATCGGTAGTGGGGGATTCTTCGCATCGCTTAGAATGACACTGAGTGGGACGCCCAAGCCACTTTTGTTAGGCACTCTAAGTCCTACTGAGCGATTCACCCTCTCGGATGAGACTTTTTGTAGACCTCTCGCAGACGCTCGACGCTGACCTGCGTGTAGATTTGAGTGGTGCTGATGTCGGCGTGTCCGAGCAGTTCTTGGACGGTGCGCAGGTCTGCGCCCCCGTTCAGCAGATGCACCGCAAACGAGTGGCGCAGGGTGTGCGGTGAGATGTTTTTAGTGATGCCCGCCTGCTCGGCATAGGTCTTCACCTTGCCCCAGAACGCTACTCGGCTGAGTGTACCGCCGCGGTCGTTCAGAAAGAGTGCCCTGCATGGTTTTTTGGGGCGGACGAGTTTCGGGCGTGCTTCACTGAGATAGCGCTGGAGCCAGTAGACCGTGCCTTCGGCAAGGGGTAGTATCCGCTCGCGCCCACGCTTGCCCCACACGCGCACCGATGCCTCGCCCAAGTTCAACTGCTCCAGCGTTAGCCCCAGCAGTTCCGAGACGCGCATTCCCGTCGTATAGAGCATCTCCAACATTGTGCGGTCGCGCAGACCGAGGGGGGTGGTCAAGTCAGGTGCAAGCAAGAGGCGTCGCACTTCACTGGCGGTGAGCGTGTCGGGCAGGGAACGGTGGATTTTGGGCGCGCTGAGCATATCGGGCGGTTCCCCCTCCAGCACCCCGCGCCGATAGAGGTACTTGAGGAAAGTGCGCACCGCACTCAGCTTGCGTGCGATGCTCTTCTCACTCATCCCGCGCCGTCGCAGGAAATAGATGTAGCCCTCCCAGAGCGTCGAGTCCCAACGGTGGGGGTCAGCACGCCCCGAATGGCGTAGATACTCGGCAAACTGCGCCAAGTCCACCGCATAGGCGTTCAGCGTATGCGCCGAGACCTGACGCTCCTGTGCCAGAAACTCCAGAAACGGGTCGATATGCTCGTCCACGCTTAGCCTGCTTCGCCCTCCACTTCACCGACCTTCAGGTCGAGCTCACTGCGGAGTTCGACGCGCTCGATTTTACCGTCGCGTATCCACACGATACGGTCGGAGATGTCGAGCATCTTCAGGTCGTGGGTAGCGGAGATGATTGTGACCCCGCGCTCTTTATTGAGCCGTTTGAGCAGTTCGATGATTTCCTTGCCTGTCTTGAGGTCGAGGTTGCCTGTTGGCTCGTCGGCGAGGATGATGGACGGGTTATTGGCGAGCGAGCGGGCAATCGCCACGCGCTGTTGCTGTCCGCCCGACAGTTCGGTCGGCTTGTGGTGCAGTCGTCCGCCCAGCCCGACGAGGGTGAGCAATTCAACGCCCCGTTCACGCGCCTCGTCGGCGCTCACACCAGCGAAGGTCATCGGCAAAGTCACATTCTCCAAAGCGGTCATCACGGGGATGAGGTTGAAGGTCTGGAAGATGTAGCCGATACGGTGGCATCGGAGGAACGCCAGCTCCTGCGGGTCTAACTGCGCCATATCGACATCATCGATAAACACCGAGCCGCGCGTCGGCTTGTCCAGCCCTCCAATCATGTTGAACAGTGTGCTCTTGCCTGAGCCGGAGGGACCCATAATCGAGAGGTACTCGCCACGATAGATATCCAAGTTCACGCCGTCGAGCGCGCGCACGGTCAGTTTGCCCATTTGGTACTCTTTGACCACATCGCGCACACGCACCACGAACTCTGTGGCGCTCTCGGTACGGCTCTGGGTTTCGGTTCGCATCGTTTCCTGCATCGTTTTCACCTGTGAATACCCAACTTCGTTGTGTTTATTCGATTCGACGGGCGTGCGCCCGATTCCTGCCGAGAACTTTACGAGGGCGCAAATCGTCTATAATTGTACAGGAGGGATGGGTGCGGGGAACTCTGGTCTGCTGGACTTCGTATACCCCCATAGAGGCAGATATGACCCACACCGCATCGGTTCAGGCAATGGATGAGAAAGATCACGGTGAGTTCGATGCGCTGGTGAACCGCTACTATCACCAGGCGTACAACACCGCCTATCGCCTGACAGGTAACCACGCTGATGCGGAGGACCTGCTTCAGGAAGCATTTTTGCGTGCCTACCGATTCTTCGACCGCTACGACCGCTCGATGCCGTTCATCAACTGGTTCAATCGTATCCTGACGAACCTCTACATCGACGAATATCGGCGTCGGGGGCGAGTGCGCACCGTCTCGCTGGACGAAACCTTCGAAGGTGAAGACGGGGAGGAGACTCCAGCGTTCGACCTGCCTGACACCAGCCCCAGCCCGATGGAGTTGGCGCTCCAGAAAGAGCTGGAAGACGCCATTCACGAGGGGCTTCTCCAACTCCCACCAGAGTTTCGTGTGGCGGTCGTGCTTGCCGACATCGAGGGGCACTCCTACGAGGAGATTGCTGAGATGATGAACACTTCGGTTGGCACGGTGCGCTCGCGCATCCACCGCGGTCGAAAGCAACTGCGTAATTTAGTAATGAAGCGCCATCCGAATCTTTTTGAGCGAGGTGAAATGAAATGAATTGCCGTTATGTGCAGTCTCGCCTTTCCGCTTATGTCGATTGTGAACTGACTGGACACGAACAGATAGCGATACGAGCCCATTTAGAGCAGTGCATGGAATGTTCTTGGGAATATGAGACCCTTAGACAGACAAAAACCCTGCTACGCCAACTTCCCGTTGTTCAGCCGACCACTTCGCCCGAGTGGCTTTTGGCGCGTCTACATCAAGCGAGCACGCCCAGCCGTACGGTGCGCAAGGGGTGGAACCGAGTGCGTTGGTGGCAGTTTGCAGGGGGATTGGCGTTGGTCTCGGCGTTTATCGTATGGGACACGCGCTTCAGTGAAACCGAGACGCCCCTTGCCCAAAGTAGTCGTTCCCCTGCACTCGCTTCTGAACCCTCTGTAATCAATCCCACTCCCAATCGTGTCCGAATTAATCCTTCCATTCCCACTCTCCCGTATCGCTCCAGTCTGTTCCAGTCCAGTTCTCCCACCTATCTGCCGACAAATTCGCCATGGACCGAGCCTGGTTTTTCTCCAGCCGACCCATGGCAGGCGATGGGAGGCTTTCAGACGACTTTCAGTTTAGAGCCACGCTGATTTAGGAGGGTTTGCGTATGAAACGATGGTGGATCCTGTTAGGTCTGGGTATCGCTTTGGGTTCTGTATTGATGACGATGGCGCTCAATATAGGGGGCAGTGCGATTGCCCAAGAGCGCACAACGGTCTCTTTCACTCCCCAAGAGCGTGCCACGATTGTGAGCCTTGAATCGGCACTTACCCGCATTGCCGAGACGGTTCAGCCAACGGTGGTGCATATTCGTGCCACGCGCCAAATTGGGCGCTCCAACTCCTCGCCAGATGAGGAAGATTCGCTGGAGTTCTTCTTCGGCGGGCGCGGAATGCCTCGTGTAGAAGGGCAAGGCTCTGGGGTGATTATTCGGAGCGATGGGTACATCATCACGAATGACCATGTGGTGGACGGTGCGACCGAAGTGGAGGTGACCTTCCACGACGGCTCCAAAGCGAAGGGCACGGTTCTGCGTGCGCCCAGTGCCGATATTGCGCTGGTGAAGGTGAACCGCACAGGCTTGCCAACCGCCGTGCTGGGCGACTCGAGCAAGGTGAAGCCAGGACAGATTGCGTTCGCGATTGGTAGCCCATTCGGCTTGGAGAACACCTTCACGATGGGCATCATCAGCGCAGTCGGGCGACGCGAAGCCATCGGAGGCATGACAGGACGCACCCGTTTCTACCCTGACCTGATTCAGACCGACGCCGCAATCAACTCGGGCAACTCTGGCGGTCCGCTGGTCAACTCACAAGGTGAAGTCATCGGTATCAACACGGCGATTGTAGCAGGGCGATTCACGGGGGGTAATGTCGGTATCGGCTTCGCCATTCCCATCAATCGCGTGAAAACAGTAGTAAACCAACTCTTGGAAAAAGGAACCTATCAGCGCGGGTATCTCGGCGTAGGTCTGCGCGACTTGACACCTGATGAGCGTGAGGCGTTCAATGTCACGCAAGGCGTGCTGATTGGCTCGGTTCAAGAGGGAACTCCTGCCGACAAGGCGGGTCTCCAACCGGGCGATGTCGTGATTGAAGCGGATGGCAAACCCGTCAAGGGCGAGATCGAACTGCGCGACATCATCGCCAACAAGGGACCTAACAGTCGGCTGAGCCTGAAAGTTTTGCGTGACGGCAAGCCGATTACAGTGGAAGCGACGCTGGGTGTCCACCCTGAAGATGACCCCGAACAACCGAGCCAGCAGACGGCACGCCAACAAGAGACGCGCCCGCTGGAGCGTCTCGGGATAACCATAGGTGAAATCCCTGCGAACCTGCGCGAGCAGTTCGGCAACCAGCGCGGAGCCTACATCACGCGTGTTGCGCCAGATAGCCCCGCCAGCGACCAACTCCAACCGGGCGACCTGATTGTGCGGGCAAACGGTGTGCCAGTCAACAATGCGGACGACTTAGAGCGTGCCCTGAGCCGTGTGCAATCGGGTGAGATGGTGCGCCTTGTGGTCGTGCGCCGTTCGGGCGAGGACACCGTGCGCGAACTGGTGATGTTCCGAATGCCTTAATCCAAAATGTAGCACGGGCGAGACGCCCGTGCTACACCCAAATCTTCCCGACGACTCTTCTCAAATCAGTTTCCCCCCTCACGAGATTGATAAGGAATCAAGAGCGATACGCGCCGATTCGAGAAGTGGAACGGGTCGTCGGGTGTGCGAAGGCGCGTATCTGCATAGCCTCGCACCTCAGCGACCTGCCCTTTCCATAGCCCTCCTGCCTCCATCACTCGGCGCGCTGCGTTCGCACGGTCGGTCGAAAGTTCCCAGTTGCCGTAGCCTCCTCCATAACGATAGGGCTGAGCGTCGGTGTGCCCTTCCAAGATGACGCGGTTATCCAGCTTACCGATTTCGCGCGCAATCATCGTCAACAGTTGGCGCGCTGGAGGGGTGACTTCCGCACTACCTGTGCTGAAGAAGACGGGCTTGGGACCTTCGATGAGCTCGATACGCAGACCTTCCTTCACGAACTCGATTTTGACATGCTCGCTCAATCGGGCGAGGTCAGGAATGTTCGCAATTCGTGCTTCAAGGAACTGCTTGAGTTTCTCCAGCTCGGCGCGCTCTGTCTTGCGGTCTTTGAACACCTTCCTCTGCCTGCCCTCGGCATCCTGATCGCCCTTTTCGACGGGCATGTTGGCAGTGTTCTTGGCGCCTGGGGGGAGAGCATCAGTGATGCTGAACACTGCTTTGCTTTTCTGAACCGCCTCCATAAACCCGATGGGGTCGCGGAAGTAGGCGGCGATGGCGGCACGGGTTTCGGGACTTAGCCCAATCAGCCACATCACCATAAAGAACGCCATCATCGCCGTCACGAAGTCGGCGTAAGCGACCTTCCAAGCCCCTCCGTGATGCCCGTGGTGCCCCTTCTTGCGCTTGACAATCCGAATCTCTCCGCCCTCTTTAGACATTTAGTTTCTCCTTCAAGGATTAGGCAGCTTGAGCGGACGCCCCACTGCCCTTGACTGCCTCTTCCATCTCTTGGAAGCTGGGGCGCAGGTGCGGTTCGATACTGCGTCGGGCGAACTCGACACAGGTCAGGGGTGCATCCCCACGCGCAAAGGCAATCAACGCTTGGCGAATGCACTGATAGTACTGTGCTTCGGCATGGACGCTATGCTCCATCGCCGCCGCAAGGGGCTGGAAGATACCATACGCCAGCAATACCCCAAGGAAAGTTCCAACCAGCGCAGCAGCAACCTTTTTACCGATGGTCTCGGCGCCTTGGTCCAGATAGCCCATCGTAATCACAACGCCCAACACCGCTGCGACGATACCGAAGCCGGGCATAGCGTCCCCGATTTTGGCAATCGCTTGGGAGGGACGCAGTACCTCTTCGTGGTGTTTCTCTAAGTCGGTCTCGGTCAGCTCCGCCAGTTCGTAAGGACCGACCGCACCTGTCAGTACCACCTTCATCGTGTCGCACAGGAAGTCCAGCGCGTGATGGTTCGAGAGCAGAAACGGATATTGTGCAAAAAGCGAGCTTTCCTGCGGTCGCTCTACATGTTGCTCCAGCGCCAGCAGACCCTCCTTGCGCGCTAAGGTGAAGAGTGCAAAGAGTGCTTGAAGCAGTTCCAGAAACACATCTTTTTTGTAGGGGCTTCCTTTGAGTAATCCCAGTGCCTGCTTGATAATCGCTTGCACGACACTGGGTGGGTTCGAGGCTAAGAGCGCGCCCAGCCCTGCGCCTCCGATTATCACGAACTCGGAGATTTGGATGAGCGCAGCAATCTTTCCGCCGTGCATAATGAACCCGCCGAACACCGCGCCAAACACCACCACGAACCCGATGAGTACAAACATCGTCTCTGAACGCCTCCCGTGCTCCAAGAGGGTTATTCCACACAGAGAGGGGAGATTGCTATCTGGAATGCGCACTGTGGCTTGGGCAGCTTGCCCATTTTGCAAAAACTGGCTCAGGCATTCTGCCTATCCCGCATTCAACCAAAAACAACCCTCCCCCCTTGACATCGCAAAACTCTGGGGTATACTATCAGCGTCTGCCGAGCGGGTGGCAGACAGAAGGGACAAACGGAGTAGAGGTCGCGGGTGAACAAGAGTAGGGTGCGCGAGACCGCCGAGTCGATGACCGCTCCCGAAAGGGTTCCCCGCCGAAATCGTGAGTGGAGACGGCATCCCTCACGGTTGGGCTGGATGGGAAGACCATTCAGACTGTCGCCAAGCCGACGCTTGGCGGAGCGCTACTCACTTGGGGAAAACGACCCGCATTAGACCCCTTGTAGCGTTCGCCTCTCTCGATTGCGTCCCCCTTATGAGGAGCTAAAGCGATGCGAATCACACTGATTGGCTACGGACGCATGGGTCAGGCGGTCGAACGGGTCGCCACCGCACGGGGGCATACCCTGCTCGGCGCCGTCCGAAGCACGACCCCAACGCCTGAACGCTATGCGCTGGCGCGTGAGGCGGAGGTGCTGATTGACTTCTCGCGTGCGGAAGCCGTGCCCGAAACGGTTGCACTGGCGCTGGAGACGAACCGCCCCCTTGTGATTGGCACGACGGGCTGGGACGACCAGCGTGAGGCAATCGCACAGCAAGTGCGCCAAGCAGGGGGAACCGTGCTGTACGCCCCGAACTTCTCCATCGCGGTTCAGCGGTTCATCCACTACGCGGTCGCACTGGCGAGCGAGCTGCTGCGCTTGGAAGGCTGGGATGTGGCAATCGAGGAAATCCACCATCGAGGCAAAGCCGATGCGCCCAGCGGAACCGCACGCAAACTCGCCGAACGCCTGCGCGCCCAATTAGAGACCCCACGCGAGTGGGTGAGTGCGCCCCCAACGCAAGGACGCCTGCCCGAAGAGCAGTTCATCGTGAGCGCAATCCGATTGGGTGCAGAGTTCGGCACCCACCGACTCCTGATGGACGGACCCTACGACTGGATCGAGCTGACCCACCGCGCCAAGAGCCGAGAGGGCTTCGCCTATGGTGCGGTTCGCTGTGCCGAATGGCTCCCCCAGCACACGGGTTTCTGGAACCTCGAGGAAGTGCTGGACCGTGTGCTACAATCCTAAATTGAACAGGGAGGACAAATGATGCGAACGATGCCGTTTAGAGGACTGGGCGTGGCGATGGTCACGCCGTTTCGAAGCGACTATTCGGTCGATGAACCGCGCCTACGCCAGTTGGTCGACCGTTTAATCGAGGCGGGCGTCGATGCCCTGCTTCCAGTAGGTTCTACGGGCGAGGGCGCAACGCTCACGCACGAGGAACACCGACGCGTGATGGACATCGTGCTGGAACAGGCGAACGGACGCGTGCCTGTGATACCAGGCGCAGGTTCCAACGCCACCCACGAGGCGGTCGGGCTTGCCCAGCACGCCAAGCGCGCAGGTGCAACCGCGGTGCTGTCGGTGACGCCCTACTACAACAAGCCCGAACCTGAGGGTCTCCTGCGCCACTACGCCACCATTGCCGAGCAAGCCGACATCCCGATTATCCTGTACAATGTGCCCTCGCGCACGGGACGCAACTATCTGCCAGAGGTGGTGCTGAGGATTGCGCGCGAGGTGCCCCATGTCGTGGCGGTGAAGGAGTCCAGCGGGAACCTCACCCAAGCGTTGGAGATTATCGAGGGGCGCCCTGAAGGCTTCGCGGTCTATGCAGGCGATGACATCTTCGCAGTGCCCACGATTCTGATGGGAGGCGATGGGGTCATCTCGGTGATTGGCAACCAGTTGCCCGAGTGGACGGCTCAGATGGTGCGCTCGGCTCTGCAAGGGGACATCGAAACAGCACGCCAGTGGCACTATCGGCTCCAGCCCCTGATGCAAGCCAACTTCTGGGAGACGAACCCTGCGCCCGTGAAGTGCGTGATGGCGATGATGGGGCTGATCGAAGAGGTGGTACGGCTCCCGCTCGTGCCCGTGAGCGAACGCACACGCCAACGGCTTCAGGAACTCCTGCGCCGAATGGATGTGCTGTGAGGTTCTGACCACTCCTTAGCTGAACTCCCCCTTCTCTATGCGTGCATAGAGAGGGGGAGTCGTTTCGAACGGCACTTGGTATTCAATCAGCCTCTGCTTGGGTCAAAGCTTTCCTTCCCAGAAGGAAAGCTTTTGGGTAAACTTTCCTTCTGAGAAGGAAAGATGCGTGAGATAGTGGCTCAGAAGGTTTTGGAGGGCACAACGTGTCCGATACCAGCCTACACTCGGCGCGATATCCGGGTTCCAAGAGTGCCGAATAAGGCATTCGCAGTGATTGGAATGCGTCGCGCAGGCAAGACCACCTTCCTCTGGCAGGTCGCACAAGAACGGGTGGTTCAAGGAGCAGGGCGCGAACAGGTGTTGTACTTCAACTTCGAGGACGAACGCCTCGCAGGACTCGAAACCCACCAACTCCACTGGATTGTAGAGGAGTATTATCGCCTTTATCCGTACTATCGAGACCGTGAGCGGGTGATATTCCTTCTGGATGAAATCCAAGTCGTCCCAGGTTGGGAGCGGTTCGCTCGTCGCATTATGGACAGCGAGCAGATAGACCTCTATCTATCAGGCTCTTCCGCTAAGCTACTTTCGCAGGAGATTGCCAGTAGTATGCGCGGGCGTGCGCTTCCGATTACCGTGTTTCCGTTCAGCTTCCGTGAATATCTGCGCCACCTAAACATAGAGCCAGCCTTCCCACCCAATCGCCTACGCAAAGCCGAGCGAGCGCTTGTCGAACATCACCTGCACCGCTACTTACGGGTGGGCGGGTTTCCTGAGGTTATGTCGTTGGACTCCGATATAGACCGAATGGAACTCCTGCGTACCTATGTGGATGTCGCCGTACTGCGCGATGTCATAGAGCGATATGATGTCAAGCAGGTTCAGCCGTTGCGCATGGTCTTGCGAAAACTCCTCAGCGCCCCTGCAGGTACTCTCAGTGTGAATAAGCTCTATAACGACATGAAATCACAGGGAGTGAGGATATCGAAAGAGACTCTATACGCCTATCTGGACTATCTTGTGGATGCGTTTCTGGTGCGTATCGTTGAGATGTCCAGCCGATCGGAACGCCAGCGTATGAGCAACCCGCGAAAGGTGTACCCAATTGATATGGGTCTAATCCCTCTTTATCAGAGAGGAACAGAGTTTCCGGTGGGACAAGCGGTCGAGACCTGTGTACTACTGGAACTCCAACGACGCAAGGGGGACATCTATTATGTCAGAACCCCTGTGGGGTATGAGGTGGATTTCTTGGCGTATTTCCCTGAAGGATATATCGAGCTGATACAGGTCTGTGCCAAACCGTCTGAGCCAGACACTTTGGAGCGCGAGGTGCGTGCCTTGTTGGATGCCAAAACGGTGTATCCCCATGCTTCACTGCGCTTGATTGTGTTAGAAAGCCTTCCACCCAGTGTCATCGTTCCTGAAGAGGTTCAGGTGAGCTTGCTCAGCGAGTGGCTCTTGACAGAGAATGAGGGTTCCCCTGCTCAATCCTGAACCACACAAAGTGCCCTCAGTAGCCCATTCCCTGCCCGTGTCGCCGTGCCCAGTCTACGATAGCAGTATACTTCGGTGCGGTGCGTGGTTCTTCGTCGTGATACTCGTAGACACCCCAACAGCCCCACTTCGACCATTCGCTGACCGAAGCGAAGTAGCAGAACAGTTCGCCCCCAGCCTGCGTCCAGCCGTCTAAATAGGTTCGTAGCAGGGTTCGCATTCGGGGATGACGGTTCACCGCCATACAGAGTTGGGTAGTCGCTTCGTTGTTTTCAGCCCCGCCACCGCCCACCAAGTGCGGACCGCCCTCGTATGCCAGCAATCTCAACCCATACTTCTGGGCAATCGCTTTGTTCTCTTTCATTTCACGAAGGGCGCGGGGCACTTCGTTGCGCTCCAGATAGTTCAGCGCCTGCTCGACCGTCCAGTTCTGCACTTCAGAAGCGGGCGGACTGCTGTTGGGCGTGACGGTCGGACCGAAGTAGGGCGCAATCGCAAGTGCGTCGGCATTTTTGAAGGCACTTTGGAACTGCATGATTTGCTCGCCCACATAGGTGTTCGCAGACTGTGAGGCAAGCACCCGAACCAGTCGATTCCGCCCCACCTCCTGCTCCCAGATTTTGAAGATTTGCACTGCGCGATAAGCATGATAACGCCACGCCGATTCCCAGTCGGTGTTCGCAAAGCCGCGCGAACGCCCTTGACTGGCGCAATACTGGTACTGCGTGAAGATGCTGTTCCAAGTCTCGTTGGAGTATTCCAGGTAGACCTTGCCCTGCATGTGGAGACGACTGTGAACGAGACGGGCTAACTGGCGCACATAGTCATCATCGGCTTGGTGCGGAACGCAGAGCCACGCGTTGGTCTTGAGCCGATTGCAAAGGTCCATCATCACCTCAACAGGAGCGCCCCGCTCCATATAGGTTGCGTGTTCAGGACGGGGACGGTCAGACCAGCGTTCGAGCGTGCTGTTGTTGGTGACACCCCAGTCCATAAACCGAATGCAAGCGACTCCGCTCCATCGGCGTAGGAAACTCGGATGGAACGGCTCGCGCTGGTAAGACGAGAGGAAACCGGGCAGAATCCAGCGGATATTGCGCACATAGTTGTTGGGGTTGGTCTGGCGAATCCGTAGAAAGAGCGGACCGCTACGAGCGGTGACATTCAAAGTGATTCGTCCGGGCTGGCGTGAGGTGACTTGCACGGGACCCCCAAAATCGAGTTCGCCCTCACCTTCATACAGCACGGTGTAGTTTCCTGTCGGATAGCGCACTTGGCGACTGGTGAAAATCAGCGTCTCGGCATAGCAGTTCGGCTGGAGATGGCGCACCCAGCCGTTGGCGTCTAACTCTAATGGCGGACCAGAGCCCCACTGCCCCCCTACGCGCTGGCTAATCCATGGGCGCGTCATCTTGAAGATGTCTACAAAGGGCAGTTCGGTTCCCCAATCAACAATACTGCTGAGATTAATCCCCAGAGCGGGTTTCGTACTCATAGGGCTACACTACGGGAGGGAAATCGAGATTCCTGCAAGAATGCGAAACAAGTGGCTTGGGCATCTTGCCCAAGTGAGGGGAGTGGGGAGTGGGGAATGGGGAGTGGGAAGGTGATAGGCGAAACGCCCGTGCTACGAGTGTGGCACAGACATTCGTGTCTGAAGATTGTGAAACACAGGCAGGAATGCCTGTGCTACACTTTGCTGATGGGCAGGATGCCCGTGCCACGAACGGATTTTTCGAACACCCTCATCAGGGGTGGGCATCACCCACCCCTGCAACAAAGAGTTTAGAAGATTCGGAACGGGGTAAACGCAATATAGACCCCGAACAGGTCACCGTCGCGTGTCTTGTCGTGGCGGGAATAGTAGGTGTAGAGATAGACTGTATCGTTCAGCGCGCGTCCCGCCCCGAAACTGGTGTAGGCGTTCTTGTCGGGGAAGCGGAAATACTCCACGGCAAAGTCGAATCCGCCGAATGAAGTCTGCCACGCACCGCTCCAGCCCCACTGACCGCCTTGCTGGTAGGTTCCGAACGAGAATCGCCCAACCGAAGTGGTTTGCGAGCCGACGCCATAGTACATCGGCGAGAGGTCTTTCCCAACGCTCATCACGCCCACTGCAAAGCCGGGCATTTTTTCCTTCTCAGGGCTGACGACCCAGCGAGCGTTCAAAACCTCTTGGCGTGTGCTGGGCTGGTCAACTCCGATGAAATCCACGCCAAAATCGAACCGCTCAGTGACCATCAGTTGGGTGTATAAGCACCGAGTGCGAGTCTGGTTGTAGGAGCGCGGAACGCCGTACTGCTCTGTGGCTAAGAAGACCGATCGGGGCGACGCCAAGTTCGCAGTCGGCATAAACACCACCGTCTCAGGAATCGCATAGGCAGAGAAAACGCCCAGCAGGCTCACTGCACTGAGTGTACTCATCAGTCGTCTCATGCGTATCACCTCACGGGCGTTATTCCACACCCAGCCGAAACTTTCAGGTACAATTCAGCGAACAGGGAGGTTCTCTGAATGTCGAAACTCAGAGCAGCGATGGTCACCGATACCAGTGGGATAGGGGACGAGTCGTTCAACGCCTCGGCGTGGCGTGGTCTTCAGCGTGCCCAGCGCGAGTTGGGCGCAGAGGTGCGCTATTTAGAGTCGCGCACCGCGGCGGACTACGCCCGCAACCTGACCGCACTGGCTCGGCAAGGTTTTACCGTTGTGTTTGCGATTGGATTTCTGATGCAAGATGCGCTGGCACGGGTCGCACCACGCTTTCCGAACACCTACTTCGGGATTGTGGACGGGAGCGCGCCCAACTTGAAGAACTGCGTCTCGCTAATTTTCAACGAGCAGGAAGGTTCCTACTTGGTGGGCGCGCTCGCAGGCGGGATGACCCGCACGGGCACGGTCGGTTTCGTGGGCGGAATGAATATCCCGCTTATCAAGAAGTTCGAGTTCGGCTATCGGGCAGGTGTGCAGACCTTGCGCCCAAATGCGCGTGTGCTGGTCGGCTATACAGGCAACTGGGACGATGTGAACAAGGGGCGCGAGCTTGCGCTCACGCAGTTCAATCAGGGAGCTGACATCATCTTCCACGCAGCAGGGCGTTGCGGGATTGGCGTCATTCGCGCCGCGCAACAGAAGGGCAAAGGATTCTATGCCATCGGCGTCGACAGCGACCAAGACCATCTTGCTCCGGGACGCGTGCTGACCAGTATGATGAAGCGCGTGGACAACGCTGTGTTCGATGTGTGCCAGCGCGTGGCGCGCAATCAGTTCCGCTCGGGCACGATTGTTTATGGCGTGAAAGAGCGTGGTGTGGGGCTTAGCCCGATGCGCTTCACCAAGAACGATGTGCCCCAAGCGCTGATGAACCGAGTACGCCAACTGGAGAAAATGATTGCCGAAGGCAAGCTGGTCGTGCCCTACAACGAGCAGACCTTCCGCCAGTTCAAGCCCCCCAAGGTATAGTGTATGGAACGCCCCAGCTGGGACGACTATTTTATGCAGATAGCGTTCGTGGTCGCCACGCGCGCTACCTGCCCACGCCGAAGTGTCGGAGCGGTGATTGTTCACGACAGGCGCATCTTAGCCACTGGCTACAACGGCGCACCGCGTGGACTGGCACACTGTACGGAGGTTGGCTGTCATATCGTGGCGGGGCACTGTATCCGGGCACTCCACGCCGAGCAGAACGCCATCCTCCAAGCGGCGCTGAATGGCGTCTCCACGCGTGGAGCGACGATCTATGTAACTTGCCAGCCCTGCAACCACTGTGCGAAGATGATTATCAACGCAGGCATCGAGCGGGTAGTGTTTCAGGGCGACTATCCTGACCCGTTCGCACTGGAACTGTTCGCCGAGGCGGGAGTCACGATCGACCGCTTCCACGACGGCAGAATCGAACCGATTGACCTGACGCCTTACCTGCCCAAGCGATGAAAACGATTACCGCCGTCTTTTTGATTTCGCTCGCTGTCTCGTACCTGCTGACGCCGTGGGTGCGCCAGTTAGCGATTCGGCTGGGCGTGATGGACATTCCCGATGCGCGCCGAGTGCATAAGGAGCCGATTCCACGCTGGGGCGGGCTGGCAATCTACTTGGCAACGCTTGCAGGGATGGTGGCGGGGCTTGTGCGTCTGTACCTGCTCGCACCCAACGACGGGGTCTTCTGGCAGAGGGCAATCCCGTTCGTAGGGCTGATTGTGGTCGGCACGGGTGTGCTGATTGTAGGGATGTGGGACGACCGAAAAGGCTTCTCGGCGGTGCTTCAAGCAGGTTTTTTGCTGTTGGCGGGGCTGGTGGTGCAACTGTTCGGCGTGCAGATTACAGGGTTCGCGGCGCCAATCGGGGGCACTTTCGATTCGGCGCGCTGGATACCGCTTGGTGTGTGGGCAATCCCAATCACGGCGCTCTGGATTTTCGTCATAAGCAAGACGATGGACACGATCGATGGGCTGGACGGCTTGGCGGCGGGCGTGAGTGCGATTGCAGCGTTGGCACTGGCTCTGATGGCGCTCCAAGCGGCAGACATTTTAGACCAGCCCTATCCGAACTGGCTGATTGCGATTACGGCGGCAGCGATTGCAGGCTCGGCTGGCGGGTTTTTGCGCTATAACTTCAACCCAGCGCGTATTTTTATGGGTACAGGGGGCGCGCAGTTTCTGGGGTTTATGTTGGCAGGGCTGTCGGTGATTGGGGCGTTCAAGACCGCCACCGCCTTCGCGATTTTCGTGCCCCTGCTCGTGTTCGGCTTGCCCTTGCTGGATGCGGTGAATGTGGTCGTGCGTCGCCTGCTCAGCGGTCAGCCTATCTATAAGCCCGACAAGCGTCATATCCACCACCAACTATTAAAGCGCGGTCTCTCCCAGCGTCAGACAGTTCTGTTGCTGTACGGGATTGCGATTGCGATGGCGGTTGTGGCGGTGTGGCTCTTCAAGCGGGCGATTGGGTAATCAAGAATCGAGCGAGGTAGAATATCCTTGCAAGATGGGGAAGACAGTATGTGAGTTCGCTACATCTGAAGCGACTATGTAGACCAAGCGATGGCACGAGCCGTTTACGACAAGTTGGAAGATGACACCTTCGTAGGGCGCATACCCTGCTGTCCTGGCGTCATTGCGTTTGGTTCTACCCTTAGGGAGTGTGAAGAACAACTACGCTCTACTCTGGAAGATTGGATATGGCTGGGACTGAAGCTGGGGCACTGCTTGCCTGCAGTGAGCTCCTTCTGAAACCCACCTGTCTCCCATACTCTCTTATCTGCCTAACTCCTCAGGTATAATTGCCGGAAGGAGGAAAGATGAATGCAACCCCACGCGTTTGAAGTCTCTGCAGAGTGGCAAGGTGATAGCAACGGTGCTGGTGTGCTGAACTCTCCGAGTGGTCTCCACTGCCAGTTTGCGGTGCCGACTGAGTTCGGTGGTCCGGGAGGTTGCCCCAGCCCCGAAGAGATGTTCTTAGCCTCTATCGCCTCGTGCTATGTGATTACCCTTGCGTATATGGCGCAAACGAAGAAACTTCCGCTTCAACACCAGACGATTCATATCAAGGGAACCGTAGAGCGCGATGCGCAGACCCGAAAACTGCGCTTCACGCAAATAGAAATCCAACTGAACCTGAAGGTCGACCCGAACATCACCGACGCTCAGCGTGAGAGCCTGCAACGGTCGGCATACGACGCAAAAGGTTTCTGTCTGGTCTCTAACTCAATCCGAGAGGACATCGAGTTTCATATCCACACCCAAATCACCAGCTGAAACTTTACGAAAACAAATAACGAAGCAAAAAGCGAGGGAGCTATGGCAACGATACGAGCATTTCGTGCGACGCGCTATGCGCGTCTCATTCCTGAGGTGGTCGCACCACCCTACGATGTAATCGACAGTGAAGGGCGTCAAGCCTTAGCGAGCCAGTGCGCCTACAATATCGTGCATCTCACTCTGCCTGAGGGCGAGGAGAACCGCTATCAGAACGCCCAGAAGATTCTCCAGCACTGGCTGAACGAGGGCGTTCTGCAGACCGACGCGGAACCTGCCATCTACCGCTACACCCAGCAGTTCATCGACCCACTTACCCAGACCCAGCGCACGCGCGTGGGCTACTTCGTGCTTCTACACACCGAACCCTATGAGACGGGCACCGTCCTGCCCCACGAGCATACCTTCCCTGGCGTAAAAGAAGACCGCTATCGCCTGCTGGAAGCAACGCGCACCCACTTGGAGACGATATTCGGGCTGTTCGAGCCGACACCAGAGTTTCAGTCGCTTCTGCCTGAGCTGATGTGGGAGCCGATTGCGCGCCTACAAGGGGACGACCTGCCCGAAGGCAACTTACACCTGTTGGAACGGCTCACGAACCCCGTGCTGGTGAGCCGATTCGAGCGGGCGTTTGAACCTGCGCGTGTGTGGATTGCGGACGGACATCACCGCTACGAGACCGCCCTGCGCTTCGGTTTGCAGTACGGCTCGGAGGGTTCGCCGGAGCGGTTCCTGCCAATCTTGCTTGTGCCGATGGATGACCTCGGACTGGTGATACTGCCCACCCACCGTATCCTTTCGGTGGAACCTTACAGCGATTGGGAGGCGCGTGTGAACGAGGCGTTCGTGGTGCAGTCCGTACCCCTTGCCGAACTCCCTGCTCAGATGGCGTCGGCACAGGGCAAGGCGGTCGGCTTCATCACCGCTCAGGGTGCGTGGCTCATTCAACCGCGTGGCTACACCACCATTCCCGACCAGCCCGACGCGCTCACTCGGCTCGACTCGTGGTGGCTCCACCACCGCCTTATGCCCTTGATGTTTCACGGCGAGGTGGAGGCACGCTACACACGCTCGCTTGAGGAGGCGGTTCAGGCGGTTCAGTCAGGTGGGGCGAAGGCGTCGTTCCTGCTCAATCCGCCCCCACTAAGTGCGCTTCAGCAGATTGCTGGCGCAGGAGGCAAGATGCCCCACAAGTCGACCTATTTCCACCCGAAGGTGCTGTCGGGCTTGATTACTTGGAGGTTGGGCACCTGATGCGTGTGATTGGCGTGATTCCTGCGCGGATGTCTGCCACACGCCTGCCCGGCAAGCCCTTGTTGCCCATAGCAGGCAAACCGATGGTGCAGTGGGTGTGGGAGCGTGCAAGCGAGGCGCGCTCCCTGAACGCCCTCTATATCGCCACGCCCGACCCCGAGATTGTGCAAGCCTGCCAAGCGTTTGGGGCGGAGGCTCTGCTCACCAGCCACGCCCACCGCTCAGGAACCGACCGCCTTGCTGAGGTCGCACGCCAGACCGATGGCGACATCTATGTGAACATTCAGGGCGATGAGCCACTGCTCCAACCCGAAGCGATCGACCGCGCTGTGCAACCCCTGCTGGACGACCCTGCCGTGATGATGAGTAGCCTCTATTGTGAAGCGCGCCCTGAAGATTATGATGCGCCCAGCGTGGTCAAGGTGGTGATGGACAAGAACGGCGATGCGCTCTACTTCTCGCGCTCGCGTATCCCCTATCCGCGCGAAAGTACCGACCTGCCCGTGTGGCGCCATATCGGGCTGTATGTGTTTCGACGGGAACTCCTGCTCCAGTTCGCCCAGTGGGAACCGACCCCGTTAGAGCGCACCGAAGGCTTGGAACAGTTGCGCGTGTTAGAGAACGGCTACCGCATCCGAATGGTCTACTTCGAGCATGTGTCCATCGCGGTCGACACCGAGACCGACTTGGCGCGCGTGCGGGCGATTTTAGAGCGCTAAGAGTAGCCCCTCTCGCCTGTGGGCTGAATGGGCAAGATGCCCAAGCTACTGTAGCACGGGCGTCTTTTCCGTGTCATCACTCTGGATCACCCTGAGCCGAAGGCGAAGGGTCTGCTTCCCTCTCCCGAAGCGTCGCTTACTACACGACCGTTTTTCGTACTTGTGCCTGAAGTGGGCTTCTGTTTGGCAGGGCAGACACGGGTTAGAAGGGCAGACACGGGGGTCTGCCCCTACAGAAAAGGCGACTTTGTAGGGGCGCACCCCTGTGTGCGCCCATTTTGTATTCTCCCTCAAAAAAGTGTCGTGCAGTAAGCACAGCATAAGAGAGGGGCTGGGGGTGAGGGCTGGTACTCCCCTCTCCCACAGCGTCGGGAGAGGGGCTGGGGGTGAGGGCTGAGACTCCCCTCGCCCACAGCGTGGGAGAGGGGCTGGGGGTGAGGGTGAGATTCTTCGCTTCGCTCAGAATGACGGGGTAAGCCACTCGGCGAAGGCTACGCAATCACCCTGAGCAGTTTGCGCTGGGGTTCGGGTTCGTCGTCAGGGCGATGGACGATTTGATACAGGCTATCGCGCTCCACTGGCTCGCGCCCAGCATCCCGAATAAGCCTGATGAGCGCGCGTCGAGTTAGCACTTGTTCACGCACACCGGGCGCATCGTCTTGATACACAATCTCGTATTCGTGAACCGTGCCGTCCACATCGTCTGCCCCGTACCAAAGCGCAACTTGGGTGATGGCGGGCGTGTTCATAATCCAGAACGACTTGATATGCGGGAAGTTGTCCAACATCAGGCGGGCGACGGCGATGTTGCGCAGGTCATCATCGCCCGATGGATGGGGCAGGTGCGCCAGCTTCGTGCCCTCGGGGTGGAAGGAGAGCGGGGTCATCGCAAGGAAGTGCTTCGTCTCGTCCTGCAGTTCGCGCAGTTGAATGAAGTGGTCGACACGCTCCTCGATGGTCTCGCCGATACCATAGAGCAGAGTGGCGTATTGGTGAAGTCCTACTTTGGCAATCGTGCGCGCAATCTCTTTCCAGCGCTTGCCGTCGATTTTCTTGGGGAACTGCTCCGCGTGAATGCGGTCGCTCAGCACCTCGATTCCACCGCCAGGCACACTGCCCAGCCCTGCTTCTTTCATCTCAATCAGTATCTCTACGAGGGGCTTGCGTGCAACGCGGGCAATCTCTTCCCACTCGACGGCAGTAAACGCCTTGATATGCACATCGGGACGCTCTTCCTTGACCGTGCGCACCAAGTCTAAATAGTACTGATAGGGCAGGCGTGGGTTCACACCCCCGACCATATGCACTTCAGTTATCGGCACATGCTTATAGGCGCGTAGTCGCTCGCGTACCTCATCCATCGTGAGCGTATAGGGCTTGGGACCGCCCTTCTGAGCATAGAACGAACAGAACAGACAGCCCTTGTTGCAGATGTTGGTGTAGTTGATGTGTTGGTTGCGAATGTAGTAGGCGTAGTTGCCATTGAGCCGTTCGCGTACGATGTTCGCCAAGTAGCCCACGCCCGTCAAGTTCGGGGTGGTGTAGAGTAGGAGACCGTCCTCATAGGAGAGACGCTCGCCTTGGATGACTTTTTCATAGAGGGGCATCAGTTCGCGCCCCAGTATCAACTCAGTGTTCATAGGCAAGCCTCCGTGAAAAATTTCACAGACATCAGCATTATACCCCATTTGGATTGCTTGGTGGGAATGGACTGTTCGGTAAAAGTGGCTTGGGCATCTTGCCCATTTTGCCGAAAGTGGCTTGGGCATCTCGCCCAAGCAATTGCTTGGGCGAGACACCTGCGCTACGACTGCCCACTCCCCATTCCCTACTCCCCACTCGCCTCTTCGTCATTCTGAGCGAAGCGAAGAATCTCAGGAGCAATTTCGCACTCAAATTGCTCGGATTTCCCCAGAATTTCCACCCCACCCCCTTGACAAATCCCAAAATCTGTGCTATAGTGTAGATACTCTGTCAAAGGGAGGTCAAAACAACGCGGTTCACACTCAGACAAGTGCGCAAGAACTTAGCGCAGAGGACATTCGGTCGGGCGATACGGTTTACCGAACCCGCAC
>FWWL01002317.1_pt1 | contig 40265 bp, 41 predicted proteins | sample 2228331 | NCBI WGS metagenome assembly FWWL01 (sample SAMEA103939775, study PRJEB20133) | metagenome
CCTTTCTTGACCTCTTAGTACTCTGAGAACCCCCAAAGCTAAGGCTCTTTCCTCATCTCCACCAGGGAAAACCAAAACAGGCGCAATGAAAGAAACATATTCCTTGAGCCACGGAACAAGATAGTCACTGTCGTAAGCGAGTCCACCAGTCAAAACAATTGCATCAACATCTCCTCTCATAGCCGCAGCCATCTTGCCGATCCATTTTGCGATCTGATAAACCATGGCTCTGTAGACAAGTTCAGCCTGCTTGTCACCATTGGATATCCTTTTTTGAACCTCCAAACCACTGTTCGTACCAAGATAGGCTACCAAACCGCCGTTTCCCTTTATCCGTTTCAAAATCCACTCTTTGGAATATTTTTCCAAGAAGCACAGATCGATCAGTTGCGTTAAAGGAAGCGTACCACTTCTTTCGGGTGTGAAGGGCCCATCACCATCAAGAGCGTTGTTTACATCTACAACTCTGCCTTTAACGTGAGCTCCAATGGAGATGCCTCCACCCATGTGTGCGACTATGAGATTAACCTTTTCGTAGGTCTTGCCCAGCAACTCAGCTGCTTTTCTTGCAACAGCCTTTTGGTTCAAAGCATGAAATATCGACTTTCTGCGAAAGTCAGGATGGCCAGAGATTCTCGCGGTTGGAGCCATCTCATCCACTACGACAGGATCAACAATGTACGCTTTTACACCAGCAATCTGGGCAAGTTCGTGAGCCAAAACTGCCCCCAAATTTGATGCGTGCTCACCATTTCGAGCTTCTTTGAGTTCTTGAAGCATTGTTTCGTCAACTTCGTAAGTACCTCCAGGTATTGGACTCAAAAGTCCACCACGTCCAACGATTGCGGAGAAGTTCTTGAGCGAATAGCCACTCTTGCTCAAAAAATCTATGATGACACGCTTGCGAAAATCGTATTGATCAAAGATGTGATGGTAGGGTGCCAGCTCTTCAACAGTATGTCGGAGAGTTTCTGATAGAACTTGGTTCTCATCTTCAAAGATTGCAAGTTTTGTCGACGTAGAACCTGGATTGATAACCAGAATTCTATGCATCGGTATCACCCTCTCACGAAACTACGCAAGCAAGGGCAATCGAGTACAACTTAGTCTCATCCGAATCAGCCCTTGAAGTGAGAACGATTGGTATCTTCGCACCAAGGATCACAGAAGCTACCTTTGCGTTCGCAAGAAAGACCATGGCTTTGTAAAATATGTTGCCAGCTTCAATGTCAGGCATTATCAGTATGTCTGCATCCCCAGCTACGGGGCTGTTTATTCCTTTGTGCTTGGCAGCCTCCAAAGATACTGCGTTGTCCAAAGCGAAGGGTCCATCAACAATGCATCCTTTGATTTGACCACGATCGTTCATCTTACTCAGAACAGCCGCCTCGATAGTCGCTTGCATTTTTGGATTTGGAACTTCTATTGCCCCCAAAACTGCCACCTTCGGTGTTTCAACTCCAAGTTTCTTCATCAGCTTGCTGGCCGTGTTTATCATGTCAACCTTCTGTTCCAAAGTCGGTGCGATTATCATACCGGCATCGGTAATCGCCACAAGTTTATGGTAAGCCGGTATATCGAAAACGCTCACCATCGTTATCGTTGAACCTGTTCTCAAACCGTACTCTTCTTGCAAGACTACTTTCATCAGATCTCCTGTCTTAACGTTGCCTTTCATGAGTAAATCGGCACCGGATGCAACTTCAACTGCTTTCTCAACAGCTTTGGTGCCCTCCGCATCGATCAGACCACAATCCGATAGATCGAGCCCGATTTCTGCTGCCATTTCCCTGATCTTCTGAGCAGGACCAACAAGGATCGGCTCCACTAACTGATACTCTCTTGCCGCTTTGATGGCGCTCAATACCACATCGTCATCCGCAGCGGCAACAACGAGTTTTTTATTCATTCCCGATGCTTTTTTCAAAAGCAGCTGGAGTCTACTCACTGTGAACCACTCCATTTCTTGGCGATCTCTTCACCTTTCATGACCCTGAGAGCACCATACGCAAGTGCCTCGAGTTCAAATTCTCCAGCAACGATGAAAACCGGTGCAAACTTGTACACATAGGCTTTGATCATTTCGGTAAATTCCTCGCTGTGAGCCATTCCTCCGGTGAGAATTATTCCGTCTACTTTTCCGCACAAAACAGTGCACATTCCACCAATCTCCTTGGCTATTTGATAGGCCATAGCCTCAACAACCAGTTTTGCTCTATCGTCTGACTTTGCCATTTTCAAAGCCTCTCTCAGATCGTTCGTGCCAAGGTATGCAACTAATCCGCCCTTTCCAACGTATCTTTTCTTGAGCTCCTCTTTCGTGTACTTTCCGCTGAAGCACATCTTCACAACATCACCAACGGGTAACTCGCCTGTTCTTTCTGGGCTGAATGGTCCTTCATCATTTGCGTTGTTCACGTCGATTATCCTTCCGTTTCTCACAGCGGCAACTGATATTCCACCACCAAGGTGAGCGACAACAAAACTCGATTGGTCAAAGTTCTTCTCTATCGTTTTTGCAACTTTTCTGCAAACTGCTCTTATGTTCAAAGCATGCGAAAGACTCTTGCGTTCGATCTCGGGTATCCCAGAATAGCGCGCTTCAGGTATCATTTCGTCCACAGAAACTGGATCGGTTATGTAGACCGGGATCTTTCCATCTGCAATCTCGAAGGCTATCACCGCGGCTAAGTTCGAAACGTGTTTGACGGGAGATTTATACTTGAGATAGTTGATCATGCCCTCGTCCACTATATACGTACCGCTGTCCAGAGGTGGTAGTATGCCTCCACGGGCTGCTATGGCGTCAAAATTATCAACATCGTATCCACTCTTCTTCAAAGCGAAGACGATGTTCTCTTTCCTAAAATGGTATTGATCCATTAGATCCGGGTATTTCTCTAGATCCTGTGCGGAATGCTCTACTTTTTCGGCAAAAACACATTCTTCATCTTCATAAACCGCTATCTTTGTCGAAGTTGAGCCAGGGTTAATAACCAGAATTCTGTACATCATCTCAACCCCTTGTGACCTTTGTAAGCTAAGAAGGCTTCTTTCAATTTCTTGACACCTTCTGTGATCTTTTCAAATGGGGGCAAACAGAAAGACATTCTCATCGAAGGCGAAGAATCGTCGTATGGTCTAAAGGCTTGACCCGGTATGTAGAAAACCTTTCTTTCCTCAGCGAATTTGAACATTTCCATTGTGTCATAGCCATCAGGAAGAGTCATCCACACAAATAAGCCACCTTCAGGCTTGGTCCATTTTGTCCCAGGAACGTCGCCAAAGTTTTCTTCGAGGGCTTTTAGCATGATGTCTCTTTTCTTCCGATACAACTCTATCGAAGGTTTTATCTGTTCTAAAACGTCGTACCTTTCCAGATATCTTGCGGTTAATCGCATTGTCAGTGACGGTCCACAGAGGTCGGTGCTTTGTTTTGCAAGTACCAATTTCCTGATTATCCTTTTATCGGCAATGACAACTCCAACCCGAAGTCCCGGACAGAGTATTTTGCTGAAAGTATTTAGGAGTATTACCCTGTCAGTGCCCGCGAGTTTCATCAACGAAGGTATGTGATTACCTTCGAATCTGAGCACTCCGTATGGATCGTCTTCAACTATAAGCAAATCGTATTTCTCGGCAAGCTCGATTAGAGCTTTTCTCTTTTCCAGCGAAGTTGTTATACCAGACGGATTTTGGAAGTTCGAAACCAAGTATATGAACTTGAGTTTTTTCAGCTCTCCGGTGAGGTCGAGTTTCCTTATACGATTTTCCATCTGATTCATATCCGGACCATCTTCTTCAAAGCGCACAACGAGGAACCTTGGTTCTCTTAACCTAAAGGCTCCAATTGCCCCAAGGTATTCAGGATCACCGACAACAACATAATCGCCTGGGTCAATGAACACCTTACCCAAAAGCTCCAGAGCCTGCTGAGAACCGACTGTTATCAGAACATTTTCAGGTTCAAGACCATCTATGTCGTAAACTCTTTTTAGAAGAATTAAAATCTGCTTTATGAGTTCGGGATCTCCTTCGGTGGTGGCGTACTGGAGGGTGTACTTGTACTCCCTTTGGATGATTTCAGCCGCCAGCTGTGCAAGTTCCATTCGGGGAAATGTCTCTGGATCAGGTGTACCTCCCCCGAAGGAGATGGCATCAGGTAAGTTTGCGTATTTCAAGAGCTCTCTTATCATGGAAGCTTTCAGCTTATCAGCCAACTGCGAAAAACCAAAGGTTTTCTCACCCGCAAATTCCACGTCAATCACCCATAAAGATATATATCAAATTCGTGCCACAAATACTCTTTAACAAAATGCTTGTATTCAACGCAGTTTGAAATCTCTGCAAAAAATTGCACACTGCAGTTTTTTGCATGCAAATATTTGCAATAGTTTCGGTCAAAAGGACTCATGTTACACTTGTAGTGAACTGACCTTCAAAAGAGGAGGGGTTGTTGTGCTGAAGAAGAACTATATCATGGCTCCTGGTCCAACGCCGGTTCCGACCGATGTCTTGTTAGCCGGCGCCAAGGAAACAATTCATCACAGGACGCCGCAGTTCTTGAAGATCATAGAAGAGACACTCGATGAAGCGCGTTACCTTTTCCAAACCTCAAACAGGGTGTACGTCTTCGTCTCCTCGGGCACGGGCGCAATGGAAGCGGCAGTTACAAACTTGGTCAACCCAGGAGAAAAAGCTATCGTAGTCGTGGCTGGAAAATTTGGCGAGAGATGGAAAGAGATCTGTCAAGCCTACGGAATTAACGTCGTTGAGATAGCTTTGGAATGGGGAGAAGCAGTCACACCAGAACAGATTGAAAGGGCAATGAAAGAACATCCAGATGCAAAGGTGATTTTCACAACGCACAGCGAGACTTCAACGGGAACTGTTATTGACTTAGAAGCAATAGCAAGGCTTACCAGAGATACTGACAGGATCTTGGTTACGGACGAGGTCAGTGGACTTCTCGCAGAACCCCTGAAAATGGACGAATGGGGGGTGGATGTAGTCGTCAGTGGCTCGCAAAAAGGAATCATGATGCCACCAGGGCTCGGTTTCATAACCCTCAGCAAAAAGGCTTGGGAGCTGGTCTTAAAGAATAAATGTCCAAAGTACTACTTCGATCTAAGATATTACGATGAAAATTATCCCGACAACCCATGGACTCCCGCGGTCAACATGATTTACATGTTGAATCAAAGCATAAAGATGCTTAAAGAGGAAGGCATCGAAAACGTATGGAACAGGCATAGAATACTTGGCGAAGCGACAAGAAATGCTGTAAAAGCACTTGGTTTGGAGCTTTTTTCGAAGAGACCTGGTAACGTCACTACGGCCATAACTTCACCGCAGGGAATCGATCCAAAGAAAGTAACAAAGATCATGAGGGACAAATACGGTGTCACAATTGCAGGTGGTCAAGAGCATCTTGCAAGCAAGATATTCAGAATAGCTCACCTTGGCTACGTATCTATCTTCGACACCATAACTGCTATAAGCGCTCTGGAATTCACGTTGCACGAGCTTGGATATCCTGTACAGTTTGGAAAAGGCGTTGCTGCGGCAATGGAGGTCTTCCACCGCGAGGGGGTAGCAGGATGATAAGAGTTCATATAAACGATCCTCTCGATCAGGAAGCAATAAACCTGCTTACATCAAAAGCCGAGCTGAAAGTTACAAGCGAGCATCTTGAGAAAGACAAGCTGCTCCAAATGATTCCAGAGGTTGAAGTGCTCGTTGTGAGAAGTGCGACGAAGGTCACAAGGGAGATCATCGAAAAAGGAACCAAACTGAAAATCATAGGCAGGGCTGGCGTTGGTTTGGACAACATCGATGTTGCTGCAGCCAAGGAGCGGAACATAACTGTTTTGAACACACCGGGAGCCAGTGCGATCTCAGTGGCAGAACTTACCTTTGGACTGATGCTGAGCGCCGCCCGTCACATTGCGCGTGGCACGATAGACCTGAAAGCCGGCCTGTGGACCAAAAAGGAACTTGAAGGTGTAGAACTGTATGGTAAGACACTGGGCATAATCGGACTTGGAGTCATCGGCAGAGAAGTGGCTAAAAGAGCTGCAGCCTTCGGCATGAACGTAATCGCTTACGATCCTTACGTGACTAGCTGTGAATTCGCAAAGATGGTGTCGCTTGATGAACTGTTGGCAAAAGCAGATTTTGTAACCCTTCATGTTCCACTAACTCAAGAAACAAAGTACCTGATAAACAAAGAAAACCTTGCAAAGATGAAGAATGGTGTTATCGTTGTTAACGCATCACGCGGTGGTGTGATCGACGAAGAAGCTTTGTACCAAGCTTTGCTTTCCAAGAAGGTTTACGCAGCCGCACTCGACGTTTTTGAGGTAGAACCTCCACAGGACGAGCTGAGAAGAAAATTGCTGCAACTTCCAAATGTTGTAGCCACACCTCATATCGGTGCGTCAACGATTGAAGCGCAAGAAAGAGTTGGGAAGGAACTTGTGGAGAGAATTTTGAAGGAACTAAAACTTTGAAAACACTTATTAAGGGGCGGATAACCGCCCCTTTTTTAAGTAACAACGATCTTTCTTCCCTCTTGAAATGCCCTCTGTACTGCTTCTTCCAGCTTGAAAAACAAGTCCGTAGAATCGATAACTTGGTTGTCAACCTGACAGACGGCGAAGATAACATCTGGAAATGCGGCTATTCCCTTTACCTTTGTTCGTTCGATACGTCTTAGGAGCCTTGCGGCAAAGATTTTCGCACCATCAATAGGTGTGTAAGGAAGCAGCACAAACAGAGAATTTGGTTGCAAGAAAACAGCTCTGTCTGAAACCCTCATCTGTCTTTTTGCAGAATTGTAAACAAACTGAGCTACCGACGTTGACTTGGACATGATCTGAACAAGGATAACAGAAAGAGGGATGTTGTATCGCTGAGCTTTGTACACTTCCTCATCTAGAAAACCCTGCGGGCTGCATTTGGAGTAGACATAGCAGTGTAAGAGTTTCATCTTCATGATGTAATACTCCAGAGTTTGATTCGGAAGTATTACGTCGATCACATCCTCCAAAGATTCCGGCGGTTGTGTGGAAACCACAACGGTATCAAGCAGTGGATGTTTCGAATCGCTAATGCAAACATCCGCACTCCTTTCGTCGGCGACAACAATTCCGCAACACAATGAAATTGCTTGAATTATCTTGTCCTTTGTCTCCCCTTCAGGCAGACTTATGTAGACTGTCATAGTATCTCTCCACCATTTCAACAAAGTATTTGTGGATCGTTGAGTCTTCACTCAATTCTGGATGAAAAGAACTTGCAAGAAGGTTGTCCTGCTGAACCAGAACCGGAACGTTTTCATGCTCAGCCAGAACCTTGACGTTCTTTCCAACCTCAACTATCTTGGGAGCCCTAATAAATATTGCATTGATTTTGCCACCAAAAGTCGGAACGTCCAGAAGTACTTCAAAGCTTTCAACTTGCCTTCCGTATGCATTTCGTTCTACCGCAATATCCATCAATCCAAACGTGTACTGGTCTGGGTAGTTCAGAAGTTTTCGTGCAAGTAATATCATGCCAGCACAAGTACCGTAAATTGGCATACCATCCTTTGCCCGAGCTATTATCCTGTCAGCTAAACCTGTTATCTTTGCAAGTCTTCCTATGGTCGTTGATTCACCACCTGGTATGATCAAGCCATGGACTTTTTCAAGATCATCCGCAGTTTTGACGACTATGCATTCTACATTCAGCCTTTGAACACTCATTGCATGCTCTCTGAAATCACCTTGCAGCCCCAAGACTCCTACGATCAACTCTCACCAACCCCTCTCCTGCATCTTGACTTCGAGTTCTTCCACATCCAACCCTGGCATTGGTTCGCCTGTGTCTTCCGAGACTTTCAAAAGCATCTCAGGATCGTTCCAGTAGGTTACAGCCATGACTATTGCCCTCGCCATCTTTGCGGGATCTTTTGATTTGAAAATTCCAGAACCAACAAACACCCCATCGGCACCAAGCATCATCATCAACGCTGCATCTGCCGGAGTAGCAATACCGCCGGCTGCGAAGTTAACAACGGGAAGTCTTCCCAATCTCTTAACTTCCCTAACCAACTCTACAGGCGCTCCGATTTCCTTGGCGTAGGCCACCAATTCCTCGTCAACCATGCTCGTAACTCTCCTGATTTCATCCATGACCTTGCGCATGTGCTTGACTGCTTCAACCACATTTCCAGTCCCAGCTTCTCCCTTTGTTCTGATCATGGCAGCACCTTCCGCAATTCTTCTGAGAGCTTCGCCAAGGTCTCTTGCACCGCAAACGAATGGGACTTTGAATTCGTGTTTGTTGATGTGGAACCTGTCGTCAGCGGGAGTGAGAACCTCAGATTCATCGATAAAGTCCACGCCAAGCGCTTCGAGTATCCGAGCCTCGGCTATGTGTCCTATTCTCACCTTTGCCATGACTGGTATTGAAACCGCTTGCATGATTTCCTTTATCTTTGATATGCTGGCCATCCTTGCTACTCCGCCGGCCTTTCGGATGTCAGCAGGCACCCTCTCAAGGGCCATCACTGCAACTGCACCGGCTTCTTCGGCAATCTTAGCTTGCTCTGCCGTTGTTACATCCATTATTACTCCGCCTTTGAACATCTCGGCAAAACCCTTCTTCACAGTCCACGTTCCCTTTTCCATCGCTCACACCTCCTCCCAATATCGTTTTCCAACTGGTTGAAGTCTTGAGTGATCCAGCTTTTGCCTGCCCACTTTTGCACAAGGCTTACCGTTTACCTCTACGATGTCGGCGGTTACGTCAATTTTATGCCTCAAAAGCTTTGAGCCAACGGCATAGACGTCTGCTGGAACCTTGAGCTTTTCGAAGAGAGCTATCTTCTCTGCGTCAAAACCTCCGGACACCACTATCTTCAAATCCTTGAGCCCAACTTTGTCAAACTCTTGTCTTGCCTTCCAAACCAATTCTGGACAGACTCCCAAGGAAGACTCGTCCCTTGGAACCACAGAAACATCCCTGAGATTGCCAGATGTGTCGAATCTCACACCCCATATCTTACCCTTACCATCTCCAATTATCGGTGAAGGATCTGTTACGCCAAGAACGAACGGCTTGCCGGTTTGTTTTTCGTAAAAACTCTTGACAACCCTAAAAGTAGTCCCTATGACATCGTTGTCCCAATCGACCAAGATAATTCGCTTCACGTTGTCTGGCATGTGTTTATCGAAAGCCACAGCCGCCGCCTCAGTACTCCCATCGTAAGCCGCTATCAATGCATGTGGCATGGTACCCATCGATTCTACTCCCCAGTAATCCGCGTTGGCATCCGTTGAAACACCGAAGGCACCTGCACACAGCGCTGCGTAACCGTCTGTTGCCTGTACCCAATAATGGTCAAATCTTGCGCTGAAGTACAACACAGGTTTGCCATTCGCGGCTCTAACAACATTTTTAACAGCCGTAGCCGTGCTGGTAGCACGTGCAATAACACCGAGAAGAACTGTCTCAAGATAACCGTAGTACGTTGGATCTCCTTCGATAACCATTATTGGTTCCCATTCTTTCGCTTCATCTCCATCGTAAAGGGCTTTCACTTCTATCTCGTCCCACTTATCTATCCACAAATCGTTCAATTTCATTCTCAGATCCCATTTCCTCTTTGTGTACTCTATAACGAGGTCTTTCTGCATTTCGATCGAAGCCTCTTGCAAAGCCAAATCGAGTCTTTGGATCTGTTGAAACAGCTCTTTTGCCTTTGCGTCATCTTTGTAATAACCAGTGGCGAATCTCAATATAGCCAAAGCTTCATCTATGCCAGCCACTACGCAATCTCGCCTTGGGAAAAACTGATAGAGCACCCGAGGGTGTCTGTTGTCTTTCTTCAGCACCTCAACGTATCTGAGAAAATATATGTCAGAGTAATACCCGTTCCTTATCCTGTCGATCGGAACCTTGAAAACCTTTGGATCAAGTCTTTTTTTCACTTAAACCACCTCTGCACCGAGGATTTCACTCATCATCCTCAGCGCAAATTCATGCAACTGCCTATCGTATGAAGCAACGGCATCCTTGAAAACCTTGACCTTCAAACCTCTGTTTCTCAACTCCTCAACGGTGAACATCACACATATGTGAGTCACAACCCCACATACTTCGACTTCGGATATGCCAAACTCTTTGAGTTTCTCCTCCAAATCCGTCTTGAAAAAGGCGCTGTAACGGTTCTTCTTCACTGCGTGGTGTTTCGGATAACCTGCTAATCTTTCCTCGATTTCTAAAATCAATTTTGCACCTTCAGTATCACGAATACAGTGCGAAGGCCACAGCTTGAACTCCGGATCGTCCGGCTCATGCCAGTCCTGAGTTGTTATTATGACACTCCCGTCTTTGAGATTTCTTTCCAGATGGGACAAAGCGGGCGCGATAACTTTCTCAGCGCCCGCAAAGTAGAGTGACCCATTCGGTTTTACAAAATCGTTCTGCAGATCAACCAGAATTAGTGCCCTCATTTTTGCACCACCGCCGACAGAAATCAGCGAATGGGCTTATCTTTCGTCGCTTGTTCAAGTGCGAGCAATCTTTCCCACCTTCTATCGACGTAATCCTGAAGCTGCTGGACGATCTGATCTGCATCTGGTCTTCGCAAAACAAGCCTGAACCTCTCCTGGATTTTTACAAATTCAGAAACTGGCTTGAATGAGCTTGGTTTGCGTGTCACTCTGTAGACACCTCTTTCGAACTCGTACAGCGGCCAATACTTTGTTTCAACAGCCAACTTTGTTATATCAATGGTCTTGCTTTCGTCTACTCTCCAATATCTAACGCAAGGGCTCAGAACTGCCAAGAAAGAGGGACCATCGAACGCAAGAGCTTTCTCGACCTTTCCCATGAAATCCATTGGTTCTCCCGGTATCGCCGTAGCGGCATAGACATTCTCATGTCCTGCGACAATTTCAACAATGTTTTTCTTCAGCTGAAGTTTCCCAGGTATCTTTTCTCCAACGGGTGCGGTGGTTGTATCGGCACCAGGAGGTGTTGAACCAGATCTTTGGTTTCCGGTGTTCATGTAGCCCTCGTTGTCGTAGAGAACATAGATAAACTTGTGACCTCTTTCAAGCGCACCGGATAAGGACTGAAGACCTATGTCGTACGTTCCACCGTCACCGCCAAAGGCAAAGAATGCGTATTTTTTATCTGGAGAAATTTTTCCAGCTTTTTTCAAAGCCCTGTAAGCAGTCTCCACACCGCTTATTGTTGCGGCAACGTTTTCAAATGCGTTGTGAATGTACGGAATCGACCAAGAAGTGTACGGATATATCGTTGAAGAAACTTCCATACAACCCGTGGCAAACCCAACAATTGGTTCGTAACCCAAGGCTTTGGCGGTCATGAGAATAATCTTTACCGTGATCGGAGCCCCACAACCTGGGCACATTCTATGACCTTGCGTAATACCAATTTCTTTGTTTGTGAAAATCTCGGCGAGCTTTTTCATTGGCAATGGCATTCAGAGCACCTCCTCATTCTCTCAAACCAAGGTACAGTTCCTGGTCAGCTACCAGCTCGTGTTTCATAGTCTTTTCAAACGCGTACCTTATCAAGGCTGGATTGATATCTCTTCCACCAAGACCGTAGACAAACGATCCCAACAGTGGCTTGGAAGCGACCTCGTACAGTGCAGACTTGATAGCTTCGTACAATGGTGCTTCTGCACCGAAAGACACAGATCTATCAAGCACCGCAACTGCTTTTCTCCCGGTGAGCCACCTTTGGATCTCAGCCTTCGGGAATGGTCTGAACATCCATATTTTCAAAAGCCCCACCTTGTGTCCCTCTTCCCTCAGCTCGTCGACAACGTGCTTAATGGTTCCGTTTGTTGACCCGAGAGCCACCATTACGTACTGTGCGTCATCCATTTCGTAAGGTTCTACAAAGTTGTACCTTCTACCGGAGATCCTGTAAAATTCCTCTGCGATTTTCGGGAAGACTTTCACAACATTTTTCATGGCTTCTATTTGCTGCCTTTTGTGTTCAAAGTAATAATCGTAGAGATCAAGTGGCCCATAGGTAACCGGGTGATCGGTATCAAGAAGCGGGTACATAGGCTTAAGTTCTCCAACAAAAGACTTTACAACGTCATCAGGTAACATTTCAACAGGCTCAACACCATGGGAAATTATGAAACCATCTTGGTTGACCATCACGGGGAGTCTGACATCCTCATGTTCGGCAAGTTTGACAGCCAGAATAGTCAAATCGTAAACCTCTTGAGCATCTTCGCAGAAAAGTTGTATCCAGCCAGAATCCCTTTCGGCCATGGTATCACTATGGTCACAGTGGATATTGATTGGACCGCTTAAAGCACGGTTGACCACAGGCATAACTATCGGAAGCCTGAGCGAAGCAGCAATGTACACGATTTCATGCATCAACGCCAATCCGTTGGCACTTGTCGCGGTCATTGCTCTCGCACCAGCCGCAGCTGCTCCGACAAGAGCACTCATGGCGCTGTGCTCACTTTCGACTGGAATCATTTCAGTTCTCACAAGACCATCGGCAACGAATTTGGCAAAGTACTCAACAATTGGTGTCTGCGGAGTAATTGGGTAAGCAGCAACTACATCAGGTTCTATTTGTTTCATCGCATACGCTGCAGCTTCCGCCCCTGTTATAGCTACAATAGCCTTCTTTTCCATACTCATTCCTCCTTGGCGATAAACTCTGTCTCCGGTTTCATCTCAATGGCCTTTTTCGGACAGACGTTTGCACAAATGCCACAGCCTTTGCAATAGAAATAATCGATACCTTTCATAACCGCTTTTTCCTGTACAATTGCTTGATCTGGGCAGTAGAACCAACACATCATGCAGTCAATACACTTAGATCTATCGTAGATAGGTCTTTTAACTCTCCAGTCTCCGGTTCTGTACTTTCTTGCCGTTCCAGGCTCTGTTATCAAACCACCTATTGGAATTTCCTTCCAGCCCTTCAGCTCAGCCACTGCATGACACCTCCTCATAACCGCGTTTCAGGGCCCTGAGGTTTGCTTGAACTACCTGCTCGGAGAACTTCGCACCAAACATGTCCCTGATCTTCTGCTCAACTGCTTCAAGTGTAATTAACCCAGTGACCTTCGCAAGTGCTCCAAGCATCACCGTATTTGGCACGCCTCTTTTGATTTCTTCAAGGGCAATATCGGTGGCCCTGACTGTGCAAATCTTTCCATTGAAACCTGTCTTCTTCCTTACAAACTCAATAGGATGCACTGTGTTCACAATCAAAACTCCGCCTTCCCGAATTCCTGCAACTATTGAGGGAGAAAGCAAAGTATCGTCGATCACCACAACCACATCGGGATTTTCAACGGCGGAATGTACGGTGATCTTTTGGTCGCTGATTCTGTTAAAAGCTCTCATGGGGGCTCCGGATCTCTCTGCTCCGTACTCCGGGAAAGCCTGCGCGTACTTTCCCATCTCGAGAACTGCCTCAGCCAAAAGCTGAGAAGCACTCTTTGCACCCTGACCAGCTCTCGAGTGCCATCTGATTTCAAAGTACTTTGTAGGCACTTTTAATCCTCCTTTCAAGCACTTTCAACCATGGATTCTGAAATCAAGCCAAGGGAATATAGCATCAACAGACTCAAGCTTCGCCAAAGACTCCTCATCTATATTATCCTCCAGAAGCTGTTTTTCCAAATCTAAAAACCTTTTCACATGTGTTTTGATTCTGTTAACTGCATAATCCACGCTGGTACCGGTGGTTATGATAAAGGGCCAGTCGCTTGATTGTAACAAGAGTATCTCCCGAAACATTTGATTGATAACCCTGATCTTCAGAGGGTCCGTTTCGTTTCGATGCTCATCCACATACCTGTGCATCCTCTCAGACAGCTCTCTGACATGTATTTGAATCCAGTCGTTCTTCCCGTTCAACCAAGTTTCATGGTATCCACCATTACCCCATGAAGACTCTGCTGGAGTGAGAATCTGATACGAATCGAATTTCTCCGTTGCCTCTAAAGCCGTTATCGGCTTTAGGATACGCGTCTGAGCCAACTTAGAGAAGAAAGACTCTATGAACTCTGGACCTTCAAACCACCAATGTCCAAACAACTCGGTGTCAAAAGGAGCTACAATCACGGGAGGTTCACCAAAGATATTGTACAGCCTTTCAACCTGGGTAACCTTTTTTGCAACGAAATCTGTCGCGTGTTCTTCGACTGCCCTTAGAGCTTCTGATCTGTCGTAAAACTCTTTTTTATCCAACGGAACCTGTTTTGATGTTATTCTATGATACTTTATCCCCGTATTCACACGCACTCCACTTGGGTCAATGTAAGGTTTTATGTATTCAAAATCCCTATCGAAGCCAAGATCCCTGTAAAACTCCCTGTACCTACCATCACCAGGATAACCCAGTGTAGCGCTCCAAACTTGTTCGCTTGAATCTGGATCCCTTGCAAGGGCGAAAACACCGGACGGAGTCATAACAGGTCTGTAAACACCAAACTTCGGCTGCTCATCGGCGTACCAGAGCGCATGCGAGTCTACAAAGAAGAACTTCAATCCATACTTTGCCAAGATTTCGTCCAAACCAGGATAGTAGCCACACTCTGCAAGCCATATACCCTTGGGATTGTTGCCGATTCGTTGCTTGAAAGCTTCCACACCAACTTTGATTTGCGCTTCAACAGATCTTTTGTCGTGCTGCAATAACGGAAGATAGGCATGCGTCGCGTTACAGGTCACCAACAACAAGTTCCCCGACTTTGAATGCTTTTCAAAACCCTTTATTAGATCTCGAGAAAGTTGCTCATAATACTTAAGGTTGGTTTCGAATCTATTTTTGTAAAAGATCGCCAGTTCTCTTTCATGTTGTGTTTTTGCATAGGAGAGTTCTTTTTCACACAGTTCTATCAAGTCTTTTGTATGCTTTACGAATTTATCCGAAAGATTATTTTCCCTCATCATCTCAAGCAAAGGCGGGGTTAAAGACATGGTAACTTTAAACGGCACCTTTTTCTCAGCCAGCCTGTCGAAAACCATCAAAAGCGGTATGTAGGTCTCATGAACAGCTTCGAAAAACCATCTTTCCTCCAAAAATGTTTCGTACTCAGGATGGTGTATATATGGCAGATGGGTGTGTAGGACCAAACAGAAATATCCCGTCATCTCTTATCGCCTCCAGAAAGGAAAGACTCGGAAGACAAACTTGCTGGATAAATTCGTTCCACGGGTTTGACCAGTGATTCACCGATTGTAACAATTTGAGGTTTGCCACGAACATACCACCTCTGTCTGATCGAGGAAGAGGGAGAAGCAGACGGAGTGCGGCACAAGTTGGATCTCAAGACAGGAGCAAACTTTTCACCAGTTTTGTGACCAAGCTCTGCCAGATAGTCGGCATTTGGCATTGGGACATGAAAGTAATAATTTTTACAGATTCCAAGATGCACGCCTGCCTCGAAAATCCTGTGCGCATTTGTGCCGTTGAATTCGATAAAGGTCACATCGTACAATCGAAGAACCACGTTCCCAGTCTGGGCTAATCTTTCGTAAGTTTGGTTTGAAAGATCCCAAAAGACATGGACCAATGTTGGGTTGACGGAAAGCAGGACCAACCGGTCAGAGCCATAAGAATCAGGGATACTTGGTTTTGACGCAGTTTCAACGCAGCTTTGGATTTGTGGCTGATAAGTAAGCTGTTGAGCTGTTCCAAGCATTTCTGCATACTCTGAAAGCAGTTTGTAGACTTCTTGCTTCTTCATCCTCTTTTTGACTTTTAAACCGAGCTTGTGTGCCAGAAATTTTGCCTCTTGGATAGTTGGGTGAGACGAGAGGAATTTCAGAATCTCTTCACGCGTCATAGCTGACGCCTCCCTTTAGAAAATGTTTACAAATTATTTTATCATGATCTCATTGAGTTGTAAATCAATGAAAACAAATGATTGAAGTAGAGAAAAAGGGCATAATGGGGAATATTTCCCACTGTTTGACAATTCATACTGAAAAACTCTGAGTTTCTGGTTGCGGTTTACTGTAATAGGGTTCTTTCGATGATCCTTTCGACGGACAATGGGTCAACAAAGACTGTTTGGAAGTTGGTGTAGAGGACCATACCTGGAAGAGAACCTTTTGGCTTGTAAACGTTTTTCGCCTCAGTATAATCCACGGGAACGTTGCTCGAGTATCGAGCATTCGAATAATATGCCGCAAGACTTGCCGCAAATTTGATGACAGACTCAGAAGGTGTCTTATCCTCCACCTTTATCAGAACATGTGCTCCTGTTGACTCGTGTACATGCAACCAAATATCCTTGTCCTTGGATCTTCTCAGAAGCTGTTCGTTTTGTTTGTTGTTCTTACCCACAAAGATCGTGAACCCTTCGTACTCAAATTTTCTAAAACTGCTTTTTTCGGTGACGGGCTTCGCACTATCTCGTTTCTCACGTCCGTGTAACAGCTCGTTCTTGATAGCCTGGAGTGTTTCAAGATCTTCGCAAGTTTCGATTTTGTTTTTCAAATCGAGCAAATGATCAAGCCTTTCCACTGCCTGTTTCATCCTCAGCTCAAGAACTGGCTGTTTCTCTTTTAATTTCTTGTACAACTCGAAATAGTGCTGCGAACTTTCCCTAACTGACCTACCGTTGACAAGTGGGACCAAGACTTTCTCACCCGTAGTCCAATCAAAAACCAACGCTTGATCTCTTTGCTTATCTTTTTCTGAAGCGTATTTCAACAGCTCACCAAGTCTCAAGTACTCGTCCTTTTTGCTGCATCCCAGTATCTCCCTATGCAACAACTCGATGAGTTTCTCCTCTTTTTTGATGAGATCTCCTACGATTCTTTTTAACTCGTCTGAAAGTCTTTTTAACTTCTGACGATTTGATTCGGTTATGTAAAGCTGGTCAACAGCTTCAGAAGGGTTTTCAAAACAGTTGACTTTACGTCCGCCGGTCAAAGTCAGCGGAATCGCCGACAACACAAACTTTTCCCCGAGAGAATAGATGCAAACGTTTGATCTGCGAAAATCATTGAGAAGAGAAAAGAAAGAATGTTTTAACAAAGCCTTCTCCTTTTCCGAAAGTGCCGAGACTTGAAGATCAGTCAAACCAGCCCGGTTGAGGATTTCGTTGATCAGTGTTTTTGAAAAACCGTAAAATCTGTTTTGCAGGAACGCTGAGATTTTCTCAGAAGAGCTGAGTTCCGGAAAGCCTTCATAGCCGATCTCAAGTGGATTAAGTCGATTTTCAACCAAGGTGTAAGGTTCTCCTTTTAGAACTTGCCGTGCGTCCGTTTTTGTTTCTCTGAAGCAGTCAACAATCATATCGTTTTCGACTAAGATCACGTTGCTATGGGAACCAAAAAGTTCGGCGTAGAGTTTGTATTCATGCCTTTGTCCGATTTCATCTATTTTGTCAAGGGTAAAAATCAAGATCCTGTCCAGCTGAAATTGTTCTATCTTTGTCAGCCTTGCATTCCTCAATCTCGATCTAAGCAGCATCACGAAACTCGATGGGTGATGGTCTGAGAAATCCTCTTTATCAGTTAGGCAAACATGTTGCAAAGGTGGTTCCAAACATACTCTGACAACACCACTTTCAAAGTAAAGATAAACGGTGAATTTTCCATACTGATACACTTGCCTTAGGTGCTCTGACTTCAGAGTTTGTAGTTCTTCAACTACTTTCCGCAAAACAAAACCATCCAGCAATTTCTACATCCCCTCCATCAAGGACTTAACCAAAGCAATTTCTCTGCGGTACATATCTTCCTCCTGGGGAGTTTCAAGAATCAAAGGGATCTTGCGGGTTTCTTCAAAACTCAGAAAACACTTGAAACCGGCTATCCCAATCGTGCCTTTTCCTATGTTTTCATGACGATCCATTGGCTTTCCAAGAGGGGCTTTTGAGTCATTCAGATGTATCATTTTGACACGCCATAAGCCAACTTGATTCTCAATCTCGTTTAGAAGTCTGGTTACGCCGTCCTTGCTCGTAATGTCGTATCCGGCGTCAAAACCATGGCAAGTGTCATATGTGAAAAACACCCTCGATGGATCCGCCACCTTATCCAGGATTTTCTTCATCTGCGTGAAGTTGTAACCAATGTTTCCCCCTTTTGGAGAAGTGTTCTCAAGCAAAACATGGACATCATCGATGCTGGCAAGAAACAAATCCAGAGCACGTAATATGTTGTCTGTTCCCACATCTACTCCAAAACCAAGATGGCTTCCTGGATGAACGTTTAGGTACTTTATTCCCAGAACTTGGCATATTTTTCCTTCGAGAATGAACAATTCAACGGATTTCTTCCAAACATCTTCTCTCGGGCTGGCAAGGTTGATCAAATAACCACTGTGGCAAAACGCCGCATCAAAACATATACCGTACTTGTTCATTTGGATTTTGAACTGATCTGCGGTTTTTTTCGATGGAATCTTTGCACTCCAGACCCTTGGGCTGTGTGGAAAAATCTGAAACGCATTCCCACCAACATCTGTGGTTATTTCCGGCACTTTTTCAAAACCATTGGATATTGGCATGTGTGCCCCGATTTTCACCATCGCAAAATCACCAGAATGATGATAACATACCATTGGTGATTGGGTTGATCTACATAGGAACTAGTGGTTACTCCTTCCAAGATTGGGTTGGAGAAGTTTATCCTCAGAACATCACCAGTTCCGAGATGCTCACCTATTATTTTGGAGTACTCGGATTCAAGGCGGTTGAGATCAACTACACCTATTACAGATTGCCCAGCTATAAAACAACTGTGTCAATGCTCAGACGCACACCAGCCGATTTTGTTTTCACTGTGAAACTCCCAGCTTCTGTCACGCACGAAGGTTGGAAAGTCAGACAGGTTCCAAAAGATGACTTGGAAAAAACACTCCGTGCGATTCAACCGATGACAGATGAAGGGCGTTTGAAAGCCTTTCTTGCGCAGTTCCCGTACACCTTTCACTACAGTAAGGAGAACATGGACTATTTAGCAGCCATCAGAGAAATTGTCAGAGAACCTGTGGCAGTGGAATTCAGACACGGCTCTTGGTACAACCAGGAGACATTTGAGTTTCTTAGGGAAAACAAACTAATCTACGTTGTTGCAGACGAACCAAAGATAAAACTCCTTTTCCCATACAAACCAAACTGGACCGCGCAAATTGCATACTTTAGATTCCACGGTAGAAATGAAAACTGGTTCAACGCATCTGAAGGAGAAAGGTACAACTACGAGTATTCTCAAGAAGAACTGTCTCAATTTGCGGAGGATATACTCAAAATAAGCAGAGAAGTTCAAGATGTGTTCGCTTTTTTCAACAACTGTTATCGAGGAAAAGCTGTGAAAAATGCAATTTCTTTGCGCAGGATAATTGAAAGCAAGTTTTTCTAAACCTCAAATGCCAGTTTTTTGATGGTTCACAAATTCTGAGAACCTTTCTAAATCTTACTTAGCATCATCCATATCGAAAGAATCGAAAAATCACTTTCGAAAATACTTGTTTGTTTGACGAATGCTTCTTTGGTTCGTATAATAACGGAGAACTCTAAAAAGACAGGAGGGATCTGTGTGAAGAGAGAAGAAGTCCTTCAAATGGTTACCAGGATAATATCCGAAAAACTCGGGGTGTCTGAATCAGATGTCAAAGAAACAAGCAGCTTAACAGAGGATTTGAATGCGGACTCGCTCGATTTAGTTGACCTTGTCATGGCAGTTGAGGAAAACTTCGGGGTGAAGATACAAGACGCAGATCTGGAAAAGCTTTCCACTGTGAAGGACGTGGTTGATTACATAGTTTCAAGATCATGAGGGGTGCTACCCCTCATTGACTGAAAAGAAGTACAGATCACCGCTGTCTGAACAAAGAACAACAAAGCCGTTTTGACTTGTTCTAACCATTTCAATTGCGTATTCCCCGACATCCACTGTTTCAACTTTGTCGTTCATCGGGTTCACGAAGTATACTTGACCTGGAAGATGGTTAAGAGCAACGATAGTGTTGTTTAAAAAGAGTATTCTGTGAGTAGCGTTTGGAAGTCTGATCTGTTTTAAGAGCTTTCCGTCGTGGGATACAAGGCTGATGACTGGTTCTAACAGGCTTGTGACAGCTATGAAATCTCTGCTTACTACAAAGTCTCTCGCAAAATCAGGCAAATTCACCCTCCACACTTCTTTGTTGTTGTTCAGACGTACAAGTATCCCATCGCTGTAACCGAGTAAGTATTCTCCTTCCACAGTTTTGTAGTACTTCAAGGGATTCTTAAGGTTGTTCAAAACGATTGTTTCTCTTCGAGATTTGTTTCTTATCTCAAAGGTTTTCGAATCATCGAAGTAGTAGAGATAAACAATCCCATCTTCCAAGACTTCAAAATAGAGAGTACTCACATCAAAGTTGACTTTCTCCACAATCGAATTCGTCCAGATGTTTATTTGATATACAGAACTATCAAACGAGCACGCCACGTACACAGATTCTCGGTAAACCTTTAGCGTGGTTGGATACTTGCCGACATCTATTCTCTTCAGAAACGCCCCCTGAATTGTGTAAACCATAACAGCACTTCGATAATAATCTGAAACATAGACCATCCCAGCCACATGAACGGCATTCACGGGGTAGGACAGATTTAACGTCAGTTCGCTCAGGAAATTCCCATTTTCATCAAAAACCAAAACCGATGCCGGCTTCGAACGAACTACACATAAAATCCCATCGTTGAACGACATTCTGATGTAACCTTCTGGTATACTGATCCTGTTAACTGTGTAGGAAAAACTAAACACCCTCGCAAACAGCAGGAACAGAAAAACAAACAGAAACCAACTTTTCAAACGCCATATACCCCCGCCAAGACAACTATTGCGAAAAGAGCATTTACAAGGGAAAAAATTTGAACAACCCTTTCTTCCTTCCAGCCCAGCAGTTCAAAGTGATGATGTATGGGAGACATTTTAAAAACACGTCTTTTGAACAACTTGTAACTGCTGACTTGAATCATTACACTCAAAACTTCAATCATGAATATTGGTGAGAGTGCAACCAAGAAGAGCTCCGTTTTTGTCCTAAGTGCCACCGTTGCAAGCAACCCACCCAAGGCAAGAGCGCCTGTGTCACCCATGAAAATCTTCGCGGGTTTTATGTTGTAAAAAAGAAAAGCTGCAACGGCAACCATGCTGTAAAGTAGGGAGTCTGCGCCAAGAAGGATCCAATAAGCCAGCGCGGTGACAAGGTAGATCGTCCCAGCCAGGCCATCCAAACCATCGGTTAAATTAACCGCATTGCTGAAGCCACTTATCAAAATCACGGCGAAGAATGGATAAAACCAACCTAGTTCGATTCTTCCGATCGAAGGTAAGCTGACGTAATGCTCGGGTTTAACCAGTGTGTACACGATTAACGAGAAAACAACCTGTAGCAAGAACTTTTGCCAAGCCCTTAACCCAAGTGCTTTCTTTCGTCTTACGCTAAGAAAATCATCCAAAAAACCTATAAGCCCGAACAACGCAAGAGCCAAAGCATCCACGTACAAATGCGACACCAAACAACCAACGATGGAAACAGAGACGAAAAGTATCCCACCCATTGTTGGTGTACCAGCTTTGTAGTTGTGAAGATCTGGACCTTCTTCCCGAATGAACTGACCTATCTTCCACTTTTTGAAAAGGCCGATAACCAACGGATACAAACAGACAGCCAAAAAAAAGGCAAGCAATGCTTTCAGCATCCGTACACCTCCAAAAAGCGCTGTAGAACCTTCTCCATCTCGACAGCCCGCGAAGCTTTGAACAACAGTGCGTCGCCCTTGGTAAGAACCGTGCAGAGAGTCTCGACGATTTCCTCGACGCTGGAACTTCGCAGGATCTCTTTCGAAGAACTCATCACTTCTACCTCGGGATCCTTTGTGTAAACAATGACCCCATCAAGCTGGTCCAAAATTCCACCAAGTTGCAAATGTGTTTGCTTCGAGAAGATGCCTTGTTCCTTTATCGAACCAACGACCGCAAAGGTTCTTTTACCAACCTTTTTTAGTGTATCAACTGCCACTCGAAAAGACTCCAAACTTGCGTTGTAACAATCATCAAAGACGTATACACCTTTGCATTCAATGCAGTTGAATCTTCCAGACACCGGCGTAAAATCCTTGAGTCTTTCGATGTCTATTTCAAAACCGAGCAAATCGACCACTGCAAAAACTGCCGCAAGATTTGTTAACTGACCAACATTCCAAATCCGAGGCAGTTTCAGTTCAACAGTTCTGCTCTTAAGGACATATCTTGCGACGGTCTCAAAACTCGAATAGCTGTAAGAAATCAGGTGATAGTCTCCTTTCTCGTGACCAAATGTGACAAAGTTCTTACTCTTTAACCTTGAAACAAGCCGTTCATCGCTTAGCACAACAGCCGTTCCGTTTGGTTCCATATTTTCGACGATCTCAAGCTTACCGTTCAATATTGCTTCATCTCCTCCTGCAATACCTCTGTGTGCAGTTCCGACATTGAGCAGCACGGAAATCCTTGGTCTGGCTATGTGGCAAAGTTTTGCGATGTCTCCGACTTTGTTCATTGCCATTTCGAGGATGACTATCCTCTCTCCGGAATAATCGTTGAGAATCGACAAAGGAAGTCCAACTTCTGTGTTCAAATTGCCGGCGTTTCGAAAAGCTCCAAAAGGTTCAAGCAATTTGAACAACAGCTCTTTTGTCGTGGTTTTTCCATTTGAACCAGTGATTCCAACTACAAGAGGCTTGTTGGCATACAATTTTTCACGTGCGATTTGCGCAAGAAAATCCAGAGTGCTTCGAACCATGTACAGTTTTTCTGGCGGTGCATCGACTTCTTTCTCGACAACAGCCATCTTGGCTCCCTTTTCAAGTGCTTCTTTGACGTACAGATGTCCATCAGTCCTCTCACCCTTCAAAGCGACAAAAACAGATCCCGGAACGATTTTTCTTGAATCTACGGCGAAAACGGTATTTTTGAAAAAATCAATCATAAACCTTTCCTTTCTCCGCAACCTTTCTTACGAGCTCTTTTATTACATCTGCATCTTTGAATGGTATCTTTCTCTCGTCGCTGAATATTTGATATTCTTCGTGCCCCCGACCCGCAACGATGACCATGTCACCACGGTTGGCTATCGTCAAGGCGGTCTCTATTGCCTCTCTCCTGTCGCTTATGACAAGATAAGGGCAACCAATGGTTACACCTCGTTCAAGCTGATGAAGTATTTCCTCTGGATCTTCTCCTCTTGGATCGTCTGTTGTGATGATGGTAACGTCGGAATACTTGCACACAACTTCAGCCATCATGGGTCTTTTTCCCTTGTCCGCCTGTCCACCAGCTCCAAAGACTGTTATTATTCTGCCAGAAGTCAACCTTCGCGCTGTGATCAAGGTTTTCTCAAGTGCATCAGGACTGTGTGCAAAATCTACAACAACCTCTATACCAAGCAATCTTGCCTCTGGTATGTACTGAAACCTTCCCTCGACACCCTGAAAAGTCTTTACGGCCTCAACTACAGCCTCAGGATCGTAACCTATCTCCATCAGTCCAGCCATGACAAGTGAAGCGTTGTAGACAAAGTGAAAACCAGGTTGGTTTACTTCGCAACTGAAGGTCCCAAATCTGCTCGACAGCTTAAACTTAGTTCTGTTTTTGTCAATCTCCACATCAAAGATCCTGTAATGGCTCCTTGTCGAAAAGCCGTAAACTATCTTTCTGATCCTCTTATTCAGCAGGTTTTCGTACTCATCACTTATCAGAGCTAGTCCTCCGTCCTTCACCAAATCGAAGATGTGAAGCTTGGTTTTCATGTAATCCTCAAAGCTTTGGTGAAAATCAAGATGATCTCTTGTGACGTTTGTGAGCCCAACTATGTCAAATCTTATTGATTCTACTCTCTTCATGGCCAAAGCATGGGAGGATACCTCCATTGCGAAATACGATCCGTTGCGTTGAACCGTCTCTGCCATTGCAGAAAATGTGAAGATGGAATCAGGAGTTGTATTATCATAATGAGTTGGTTGTTCGCCTAAGATGTCGTAAACAACGGTACCGATCATGCTTCCCTTTAATCCGAGGTGCCTGAGGACGTGGTGAAAAAGGTGAACACAAGTTGTTTTCCCGTTTGTCCCAGTGACTCCTATTGTCAAAAGCTTACGATGGGGATTCCCATAGAATTCCGCCGCCACAATTGCCTCTGCCAGTCTGCTATCTGGGACAACAGCGTGAGGAGCCTTGCACGGCACTGCTCTCTCCATAATGATCAGCGCCGGATCCTTCTTAGCAACTTCCGGCACAAGCTCGTGCGAATCAAATTTGCTTCCCTTGTGACAAACAAACAAATAGCCAGGTTTTACAAGAGCAGAATGATTGGTCATCCCAGTTACTTCCCTGTCCAGCGCACCGTCCAACGAAGCGTTCAGAAGCATTTCCTTGATGGTTTCTACAATCTGACGCACGAGCATGAAATCACCTCAAGGCAATTGTAACATCGAGTTGATGGCTTGACAAGTTAGCCAAAAAATGGTACGCTAAAATTAGCACTCGATAAAAAAGAGTGATAATATGAGACGTGACTCAAAGATTAACGAAAGGCAAAAAAAGGTCTTATATTGTGCGGTTCGAGAATACATATTGACCAAAAAGCCTGTTAGTTCCGAGAAAATCCTCGAGGCTTCGGACATAGGATGCAGTGGTGCAACGGTGAGGAATGACCTTAGGAGGTTGGAATACCTCGGTTATTTACGCCAACCTCACACTTCTGCTGGAAGAATACCAACCGACAAAGGCTACAAGTTTTATGTGGAAGAAACGTTAAAGCTCATGAAGGAGTACTTGCAACCATCGGCTTCGATTCATTCGAGTTATCCAATGACCTTTGGGGACATGGAAAAAATCCTCGAGGGAGCAGCATTAGCTTTGTCGAGAATCACACACGGTGCTGTGATTCTTGAAAAGCCGGGAATAGATAAACTGAGGATCATCAGAGTGCTTGTCATTCCCATAACAAAACAATATCACATGGTTTCTGTCCTGACGGAGTTTGGATTCGTAAAATTCATACCTTTTAGAGTTTTTCAGACGATAGACGCCGAAAAATTTGAAAAACTGCTTGGTCAACTCCTTGTGGGTTACAGTCTCGAACAGTTACCACAGAGAAAAATTCAGACGACCGTCAACGAAGAAACGTTGGAAGTCGCCGAACACCTGGTGAAATCTCTCAGCGAAGATTTGAGAAGTTCTTTAGTTAAGGTTGGTCTTGATGCGCTCATAAACAGCGAAGATTTCGACATCGAGGAAATCAGGAAACTGTCCAAGCTTTTCTCAGAAGATGGAGCACTCAAGAGAATTCTAAGCCAAGTTCAGGATTTACCACAGATACTAATTGGTTCTGAACACGGGATCGATGGGTTGGAGAACTTCGCTTTCTTCATCGACGAGTATAAAAAAGAAAACAAAAGCATAGGGAAGGTAATGGTGATCACATCGAAAGTCATAAAGTACGAAGAAATTTTCTCATCACTAAGATACATGACCAGCAGATTGACCGAATACTTAACCCTGGCGATTCGAAGGGAGGGCATGGAATAATGACGGAAAGAGAGGAACCCAAAGTTGAACAGAAAGTCGAAAAGGAACTGGAAAACCTTGAAAAAGAAGTGCAAGAATCACAAAGAGAAATAGATAGGTTAACGAGAGCTCTGAAAGAGCTCACAGCAGAGTATGAGAATTTCAAAAGAGACTCGCTCAGAGATAGGGAACAGCTTCTGAGGAATGCCAACGAATATCTCCTGACAAAGTTGATACCAGTACTGGATGATTTCGAAAGAGTCATGGAGAATTCGCAGCAATCCCAGTCCGTTGAATCACTACGGAAAGCCATCGAAATGGTATATAAGAAACTCTGGAATATTCTGAACAACGAAGGTTTCTCCAAGATAGAACCAAAAAAGACTTTTGATCCATTTGAACATGAAGCCGTAGAAAAGATTGAAACGAACGACCACGAAGAGTATACTGTGTTAAAGGTTGTAGAAAATGGGTACAAATATAGGAACAAGGTCCTCAAACCGATCAAGGTTCAGGTGGCTATTAGACCAAGAGGTGAAGAAAGTGCCAAGACAGAGTAAGGACTATTACGCCATTTTGGGAGTCCCTCGTGACGCATCGCAGGAAGATATTAAAAAAGCGTACCGAAAGCTCATAAAGCAGTGGCATCCGGATTTGCACCCTGAAAACAAAAAGGAAGACGAGGAAAAATTCAAGGAAATACAAGAAGCCTACGAGATTCTCAGTGATCCACAGAAGAGAGCCATGTACGATCGTTTCGGATACATAGGCGAACCCGAGTTTCAGCATCAAGCATCCGGAACAGGATTCGAAGATATCTTCAAAGATTTTGAGAGCTTTTTTGGTCGCGACATATTTGACATATTCTTTGGTGAACGTGGAGCTGAGGAACGCCAACATACAAGACGAAGACCTGGTGAGGATATTTCGGTGGCTGTTGAAATAGACTTTGCAGATGCTGTTACAGGTAAGCAAGTACCAGTTGAGTACGATCGCTACGAGTACTGTGAACACTGCAGTGGTAGCGGTGTAGAACCTGGTAGTGGATACCAAACCTGTCCAAAGTGTCGTGGGGCTGGTGTAATACGTGAAGAAAGAAGAAGCATTTTCGGGATCTTTGTGAGCACGACAACCTGTAGCACCTGCGGTGGCACGGGAAAAGTTATCAGAGAAAGATGCCACGTGTGTGGTGGAACTGGAAGGATCAGAAAAAGGTACAGAACCGTTGTCAGCATTCCAGCTGGTGTTAGCGATGGTACTAGAATAAGAATAGACGGCGCAGGAAATGCTGGATACAACGGCGGCGGATACGGAAATCTGTACGTAGTTGTCCATGTCAAACCCGATAGAAGATTCAAAAGACAAGATGATGACATCCTTACAGAAATAGAGATCGATTATGTGCAAGCCTTGCTCGGAACAGCGGTGAGAATTGATCTGCCTACTGGTGATTCGACCATGCTGAAGATACCACCTTCAACCCAACCTGGCACTGTTTTCAGACTCAAGGGTTTCGGTTTCACGTCACCACGAACTGGCAGGAGAGGCGATCTGCTTGTAACGGTTAATGTGAGGTTTCCAGAAAGGCTTTCCTCAAAGGAAGAGCAACTTCTCAAAGAAATCGCAAAGATAAAAGGCTTCGAAACGTGACCTGCCTTCAACTACTCGCCATGATTTCCTGCCGACTTTGAATCGCCTGATGTGCTTGTATTGAATTTGCACTGAGTTTTTCCAAAGGCAATCAAAATTCAGTTTGGTGGTTGAACAACCGTCGTTTTGGGCTTGCACTGTTTAAAAACATCAGAATCTTTCAATCTTCCTCCTATTTTCTCTTTTTTTCTTCATGTTTCTACTAATTTCATATCTTGACACGTAAATTTTGTCGGTTTATTATTACCACGGAATTAATTCATGTTACGACAAAAATCTCCCCGCAATGGGGAAAAAGGAGGGATAACATGAAGAGGTTACTCGTGGTTCTTGCTCTTACGTTAAGCATCGTTCTCAGTGCCGCAACTTTAACCGTCATAGGTCCATGGTCAGGAGCTGAGATGGACAAATTCCTGCCAGTTTTGGAAGAATTCACAAAACAAACAGGTATCAAAGTGGAGTATAAGATTTACAGAGCAGAGGATCTTGCAAACCTTCTTCCCGCTCAGTTTGCGGCAAAAAAAGCGCCTGGAGATGTCATCTTCATGTGGGCGCACTTCATCAGAGAGTATGGTCAAAAGGGCCATATTTTACCTCTCACCGGAGTGATAGACGAAGCTAAATACCTACCTGGAGCACTTGATGCCGTTAAGCTTGGCAAGGAATTGTACGGTGCGGCTTACACGGGCAAAGTGAAACCTGGATTTTGGTACAGAAAGAGCTTCTTCGAAAAGCATGGTCTGCAACCACCCACAACTTGGGACGAGTTCGTGGAACTGCTTGAAAAAATCAAAAAGATTCCTGGGATAAAGGCTCCTATTGCAAGTGGTGATGGTGTTGGTTGGCCTTTGTCAGACGTGACAGAGCATTTCCTCATTTCCTTCGCTGGACCACAGATTACATACGATCTTGTTGAAGGCAACATCAGATGGGATAGCCACACTGTCAGGAATGCATTGAACAAGCTTGTGTATTTACTTGAAAGACGCTACTTTGGAGAACCAACTGAATGGACTCTTGCCGTCGAACAATGGTGGAATGGCGATTATGCTTTGTATTTCATGGGAAGCTGGATAACAGGTATGGTGAAAGATCCAAATGATCTTGGGGTTTTCGCTCTTCCAGGAACAAGGGGTGTCGTATTCGGAGCCGATTACGCGTTTGTTCCAAAATACACTCAGTATCCTGAAGAAGCAAAGAAATTCATAAGCTGGCTCTGCGGCCGAGAGGGACAAACAGTTCAAGTTAAGCAGGGTGGTCATGTGGCCACGGCTGTTGGGATAGATCTTTCAAATTACCCTGCAGTCGATAGAGAAGTTGCAAAGATAATACAAGGAGCAGCGGCTTTACCAGACCTTGACGACACTATTGGTGGACAGTGGCAACCGACTTTCTGGGATCAACTCAAATTGCTTTGGGTCAGACCCGACAGACTTGAGGAAGTCATAAGGGTTCTGCAAGAAAAAGCCCCAAGGAAATGATAGCTGTGAAAACAAGAGGAAGATACGTTCTGTTCTTTCTTTTGCCGGCTGTTTTGATGCTGGTTACCTTCGTCGTGTATCCAGTTGTAAAAACTGTGGCGTACAGCTTTCTGGATCAAAACAATAAATTCGTTGGGTTGAAGAATTACGTACAAGTCATCCTCAGCCGGGAAATAGTTGATCCTAAGGGCTTTTCCAGGGGTTTTCCCCTGGGGGCCCTTTTGCACAACCTTTTGTGGATAGGTATTCATCTACCAGTGACAGTTGGCATAGGTCTACTTTTGGCGGTCTTGCTCAGAAGCGTGTACGGCGGGACTGTTCTCAAAGCTGTCATCTTCCTTGGAATGGTTATGCCCATGATAGTCGGTGGTGTTATGATCAACTTCATCTTCGATAGAAACCTTGGCATTGTCAACGGTGTTCTCAACTTCTTAGGATTACAGACAAAAACTTGGACCGCTCATCCAGATAGCGCACTCTTGTCGCTCATCTTTGGATCCGTGTGGCTGTGGACTGGCTTTTCCTTAGTTCTTTACTCTGCCGGACTCGAAACAATACCGAAAGACATCTACGAAGCAGCCCAACTTGACGGAGCATCTTCTTTCACCATCTTTAGGAAAATAACTGTTCCCTTGTTAAAACCCATCACAGTGGTAGTTGCCACAATGACTTTGCTTTGGGAATTGAAGGTCTTTGACATCGTTTACGTTGCAACAATGGGTGGACCGGGAGGTGCTTCAAACGTTTTAGCCTTGCAGATGTACATTTACGCATTCAGAGCTTTTGACTTCAACAGAGCAGCTGTTGTTGCGGTTCTACTCACCTTGTCCACTCTTACCGCAAGCTTTGCCCTTCTTAAGTCTGTGAGGGATGAAACATGAAGAAAAAAATTATCTTGACTATACTTGCATGGTTCATTGGGTTGATTTGGATCTTGCCATTCTTTGGGGTTTTGATGACAGCCACTCGACCTATGAGCGAACTCATGAGGGGTTGGTGGCGATTTGATTCCTTCACCTTCACGTGGAAGAACTTCGCCGGAGCGTGGAATCATCCAACCGCTTCTTTGAAAAGCGGCGTGGTCAATTCTCTTATGGTTGCAATACCCGCAACGGTTATTCCGCTTTTGATAGCAACCATGGCAGGCTATGGATTTTCACGATACAAATTTCGTTTCAAAAAAAGCCTTTTTGCACTTGTTGTTATAACGCTTGCTCTACCTCAGCAGACTGTCGCCATTCCCATCTTTCAAATGATGAATTTGCTTGGGTTAGTCGATAGTTACGTCGGCTTGGTGATCGTTCACACAGCCTGGGGAATACCGTGGATAACCTTTTTCATGAGAAATTTCTTCTACACGGTACCAAAGGAAATGGAGGAGGCTGCAAGAATCGATGGAGCAAACGATATACAGACATTCTTCAGGATAATACTGCCAGTTGCTCTACCGGCAATTGGTTCTGCGTGCGCCTTGCAGTTCACGTGGGTTTGGAGCGATTTTTTCCTCGCTTTGATACTGATTTACTCCCCAGATAAACTGCTTGCAACGCAACGAATACCTCTGATGCGTGGAGTTTACCACGTGGATTGGGGTCTGCTCGCATCGGCATCCATAATGGTGATGATAGTTCCGATAGTCGTTTACTTACTGCTTCAAAAATACTACATTCGAGGCATGATCGGATGGTCTCTCAAGTGAAAGGAGGAAAGACTGTGAAAGTGAATTTGAAGGAAAGAAGCATCGAGGAATACAAATCTATCATTAATGATCAAGTTGAAAAGATCATACAGCTAGCTGATACTTTGAAAGGCTTAAGAGTTGTCCATGTGAACGCGACAGCATTTGGCGGTGGAGTTGCCGAAATTCTCCAAAACCTTGTTCCTCTGATGAGATCCGTTGGACTTGACGCTGAATGGCACGCGTTGGAAGCTCCGAACGACTTTTTCAACGTGACTAAGAAGTTTCACAACACCCTTCAGGGAGCAGAGATTAAGATCGAAGACCCTGAATGGGACTTGTACGAAAGAATTTGCAAGCAAAACTCCCACATGGTTGAAGGCAATTTCGATGTGATCATAATCCACGATCCTCAACCGGCGGCGATCAAAAAATTTGCAGTAGTCAATTCTTCCACAAAGTGGATCTGGCGCTGTCATATCGATCTATCCACGCCAAACCAATTGGTCTGGTCTAAGTTCAGCAACTATGTGAAAGATTACGACAAGTTGATATTCCATCTTTCAGAATACTTTCCAAAAGACCTTACCTCGAAGTGCGTGGCATTTCCACCAAGTATAGATCCGTTGAGTGACAAAAACAGGGAGCTTGACAAGAAGTTTTGCCTTCAAGTCCTCGAAAGGCTTGGCATAGATCCAACCAGACCTTTGATCACCGTTGTCGCTCGATTTGATCCCTGGAAGGATCTTTTCTCGGCGATAGATGTCTACAGGAAAGTTAAGAAAACCATACCAGAAGCTCAACTTGTAATAGTTTCCGCGATGGCATCCGACGATCCAGAAGGTTGGATTTTCTATGAGAAGGTTGCAAGGTACGCGGGAATCGACAGGGATATTCATTTCTGCACCAACCTGAATGGTGTGGGCAACCTGGAAGTCAACGCAATACAAAGATCAACAACTGTGGCGCTTCACACTGCAACCAGGGAAGGTTTCGGATTGGTGATAAGCGAAGCCTTGTACAAAGAGGTTCCTGTTGTGGCAAGACCCGTTGGCGGAGTGAAGATTCAAATCAGGCACGGTGAAACAGGATACCTTGCTTGGGATGCTGAGGAACTTGCAAAATATGTTGTTGAGCTGATAAAAAACGATTCAAAGCGAAAAATCATGGGCGCCGCCGGCAGGAAAGATGTTGTTGAAAAGTTCATCATTACGGCAAACCTTACCAATTATCTGCGACTTTTCAGCAGCCTTTGTTAACTTTTTTACATTCATTGTATCATCGATTTTGAGGTGAGCCTTTTGCCAGCACCTGCGATGAGAAAGCAGAACAAACAGCAGGTACTTATGAGCATATTCAAGAAAAAGGAGTGCACACGGGAACAGCTTGCTTCAGAAACGAAACTGTCTTTGAGTACTCTCAGTTACATTTTGAGAGAACTTGTGGAAGAGCAGCTGATAACTGTAATAGCTATTCCGCAATCTCGAGGCAGACCAATACTAATGTACCGGCTGAAGTCCGACGCTTGGTTCTCGATAGGGGTGAAGGTCGGGAGAGAAGAAGTCAGAGGAGCTCTTTTCAATCCCTTGATGCAAACTGTTCGTACTTATGCAGTCAGAATCATGGCCAACATGCGAAATAACACAGGCTATCTGAGTGCATTAAAGCAAGTGATAGAAAACCTCAAATGTAAGAATCTACTTTGCGTTGGCATCTGCTCAAGTGGCATAGTTGACGAAAACTCGATAGTTGTCTCCCATTTGATGAACGTCAGAAATCTGAACGTGGCAGAACTGCTTCTTCAACTGGGTGTTGAGAACTTCGTCCTTATGAACGACGTAGATGCCCTCAGCTATGCCATATCGGACATGGGGGAATCGGATTTTCTCACACTCACCTACGGAACAGGAATAGGAGCGAGTTTCTACAAGTTTGGAAAAGCTCAGCACATAGAAATAGGTCACTCAATCGTTTCGACAGAGGGTAAGTGTTACTGCGGGCAGGTTGGATGTCTTGAATACCACTCGTCAGAATATGCGGTTTTAAAAGCTTTCTTGAAGGAGGACTTCTCCTTTGAAGACTTCGCAGCCAACGAGGAGGAGAAATATCGAGATAAAATTAACGAGCTCAGGAAAATTTCAAGGAAGAATTTTGAAAAGGTTAAGGACCTCTACGAACCTGCCCTTCGGCTCCTTTCCTTTGTCGTCGGTAACCTTTTGCTGATCTTGAAGCCATCGAAAGTTTTCTTTCTTGGCGAGGGTTTAACGAACGCCCAAATGGTTGAACTGGTAAGAAGCCACGTGGAAACCAAATTCAACAAAGAATTCATAAACTCCGTGACTTTTAAAACAGTTGACGCAAGCTGGGAATTTGGAGTAGCACTGGCAAGTATTCACAAATTCTTGCGCAAGCTCATTCGATAAACAGCTCTATTTGCACAGACCCTTCAGCAACTTTTGGAATCTCTCCGCCATTTCCCGAGCATCCTTCTTCAACCGGTCAGCTACATCGATTTTTCTATCCATCAATTTCATTATGGCCAGAGCTACTTCCACCTCGTCCTCCTTTAGATAACCTTCGTACTTTGGCAGGTATCTTCTCATGAACCTGTTGGCTTTGCTGTTGTTCAGAGTTATGAACGGTATACCGTAGTACGCAGCCAAAAGGTTTGCATGCATCCTCTGAGAGACAACCAACTTAGATGAAAGCACAGCTTTTATCGGATCTTCGATATACTTTAAATTGTACTTCGATGCAGTTTGCTGTGCGACATCTTTGTCTTCTTCGCTGAATGCCGTAACAACCACGCTTTGCTTGCCCATCCTTTCCTCAATTACGTCCACAAGATATCCGAGATTCATCGGTTTCTTCAAGCAGAAACATACTTGGTTCGAATTTGTTTCGGGATATCGATCAAAATCAAAAGCAAGAACAGCAAGATCAGTTCCTTGATAAACATTTTTCCCAGTGATCTTTGCGTACCTGAAGCTCACAGGATCTCTTGCAAAGACGTAAACCTTTCGACTCCGCAAGAAGAATTTCACGATCATTCTTGAAAGCCTTCTCTTTAAAGGTCCAAAACTGTTACCGAGCAGAACAACATGTTTGCGAAGCAAAATCGAGAACAACACTATTGAAGAATAATAAAACAAACTTCTGAAGCTGGTTTCATCCTGAAAAATTCCTCCGCCACCGCAAACCACCACTGAACTTTTTGCAATTGCCTTTGAAACGGAAAATGGCGAAAATCTGTTCACAGGTTTAACAAATTTGCTCGCGTAAACGGAAAGCTTATCCTTCGGCACAGAAAGATAGACCTTGTGGAAACCAGCGCTTTCAAGTAGTTTCAAGGTAACCTGGCACAATAACTCGTCACCAAGATTTCCGTAACCATAATATCCAAAGACAAAAGCAGTCCTCAAGGAAAAACATTCCTCTCTGTAGAATTATCCAAAGGAGATTATAGCAAGGAGAAAACCAAATATGATACAGAAAGTCAGGGATAATGTTTTGACCATTGGCTCAGAAGGTTCATCCAACGTAACGATAATACTTTTACAAAAAGGTTGTATAGTCGTAGACACATCGCTTTTTGCCGAGAAAGCTGTGAAAATTCGGCAGTTTGTTGAACATACTTTGAACAAATCCATACTGTATGTGGTGAACACGCACTATCATCCGGATCACTGTTTTGGCAACGTGGTATTCGAAGATCTGCAGATCATCTCTTCCTCTCAAACGGCACACAACTTGGCAATGATGGACGAGCGTTATTTGGAAAATCTTCCCAAGGTTAGCAAAATTGTCGTGCCAAACCTCACATACCTTGACGAATGGTTGGACGATTATGTACACATAAAGCTTGTAGGTGGGCACACTCCGGATTCATCGGTTGTTTATGTTCCATCTGAGAAGACACTGATCGCCGGTGACTTGATCTTCACCGATTTTCATCCCGAGATAGTTTCCGACAGCGATTTATCTCAATGGTTAGAGGCACTTGAGCAGGTTCAAAAACTGAAGGTTGAGCATGTAATTCCCGGTCATGGAACTGCCACCGGAGCCGAATGCATCGACTCTATGATAAAGTATCTACGTAAGCTGGTTCGTTTGCTGGAGGGGAAAACGACCTATTCTGAACTTCTTTCCGACGAGAACTTCACTCACAGAAAATTCCCACAACTTTTCTCTTGGGGCATAGAGAATCTACTTCATCAGCGGGGAAAATAGGTCATCTGTTTATGAAGAAACTGTCCACATTCACGTCGAGTCTCAGATCTTCAAAGGTTAACCTGACAAACTCTTCAGGATTATTCGAGGTCAACACGATTTGCTTGACCAAACCATCCTGAAAAATTAACTTGATTAGCAATGGTTCTTTTGCTTGTGCGGTTAAAGCCGGGGCAGGTTTGACCGTTACTGTGTCTTTTTCAATGTTTAAGCTGGTTAGAGGTGTTTGCAGGATCTTGAAGAGCAACTCGAACAAACTGACAAATGTGCTGACAGGCAACTCTATGTTTTCCATGCTCACATAACCGAGCGACTCAAAATAAAGTCTTTTTGTCCTCCCATAGTACCAGAACTTCAACCCAGCCAGCTCGGATGGTTCTTTAATCTCGAGAAAGAAATCCTCTTGATTCCTCACAGCAAGATCAACAAAAAGGCTAAAATTGTATTCATTGGCCCCTTGAAAAACTCGAGCATTCAACCTAAGTTTTGTCACAAAATCTTTGCAACCCGCTACTCGTTCCACAAAATCCAGAATCGGATTTGCAAGGACGATGGAAGAAATAAAAAGTAACACCAAGCAAATGCGCCACATCAGAATCCATTCGTCTCCCTAACCGAGTACAACCGTTGCCTTGGGCTGACTATTTCCGTTATTCTAACACCGAAACTTTCATCTATTACGACGACTTCTCCTCTGGCTATCAGCCTTCCATTCACAAGTATATCAACAGGTTCACCAGTGAGTTTATCAAGTTCAATCAGCGAACCCACACCGAGCTCCAAAACTTGTTTTAGCGTCATTCTCGCTCTCCCAAGCTCCACCACTACCTTGAGGGGAACATCCCAGAGAAGCTCCAGCTTGCCGCTGACCTCCGATGGTTCAGCGCTAACTGGTTGCTGTTTTGGCGCTTCGAAACTTTGAAACTGTACCGGCTGAACCTTCACCTTTTCCTCCGGCTTAGCCTTCTTTTCCTCTGCCTTTGGATGAATGGTATTGTAAATGCTTTTGAAAAACAGCAGAGCAGATAAGATGAAAAACTGTGATTTCGACGAATTAATGCCAAGTTCCAGGGTTGCAATAGTTAAGATCTCAGCTGGGTTAAAGATAACGCTTAGCTGTTCGTTCTTTCTTGCGGGTAAAACTCTTAGGCTGGCAATGCTTATCTTTCGCTTCGTCCTGGTTGACAATTCAGTAACTCCCGCACCGACAATTTGGTTGAAAGTTTCGTTGAGGGCGCTGAGTTTTATATCGTCCAATTCCACAGTTGGTGGTTCTTCCAAGCCACCCATCATCATGTTCGCAATTTTAGCGCCAAAACTCATCGGAGTTATTATCAAAAAATCTCCCTTGATTCCCTCAGTGAGTTTTATCTCGACTAACACCAGATCACCATCGAATTCTTTCAGGAAATCCTCAAAGGGTTTCTGGGATATATCGATCAACGAAAACGAAACATCACGTCCGACGATCACTCCCAGCGCGGAACTGACAGGACCCATGAATATCCCGACAACTTCTTTGACTGCGTTTCTATCCTCATCTGCCAACTCGGTAGAAAGTCCCTTTAGAAGCTCATTTAGTTCATCCTGACTCAGAAAATCACTCGCGCTCATCTTCTTCCACCTCCTGATGTATCAGGCCGGTGATCTTGACAGCTTTGCGATCTTTGTACAAACCAGGCTGGGCTTTAAACTTCGGCTTCTCTTGCACAAACACGGTTATATCGTCCCCGACATGTGTATCGAGCCTTATCACATCTCCCACTTCGAGGTCCAAGATTTCCCCAACTGTCAAGATTGCCTGACCCAGCACAACTGAAACCTTCACGTTCATGTTCAGAACGTTGCTCTTCAATTCTTTCGAGATCTCCTCGAATTTCCCCTGTTGCTTTTTAGATGAAAACCACATTCTTGAGGTCAGTTTATCCAGAAACGGTTCTACAAGAGAAGATGGCCAACAGATGTTTATGAATCCTTCCGTCTTTCCAATCGCTGCGGACAGAGAGACAAGTAAAACCATTTCCGTCGAAGGTGCGATCTGAACAAACAAAGGGTTGGTTTCAATGCTCTCAATTGTGGGAGAAAAATTGTATATTTCCGACCATGTTTGCGATAAGTTAGTCAGCATGTTCATAACTTCTTTTCGCATGATAGATATTTCTATTTCCGAAGGTGTCCTCTTTACGCTCGGAACACCTGGACCGCCCAATATCAAATCAAGGATTGTGTAGAACAGCTCTAAACTCATTTCGAAAACGCCATTCCCCACAAACTCTGGAGCTGAAAACACCACAACAAAAGATGGGCTCGGCAGGGATCTGACGAATTCTTCGTAAGGTACTTGATCTATTGTCGCCAGGTTGACACTTGTAAAACTTCGAACACGACCAGAGAGATACGTCGACAGTGCCCGAGCGAAGTTTTCATGAATCATGTCAAAAACTCGGATGTGCTCCTTTGAAAACTTGCTCGGTCTTCGGAAATCGTATAGCTTAACCTTGGCTTTTTCTTCCTCTTTTTTTATCTCCTCTACCGATATTTGTCCTGATGTAACAGCTTGCAAGAGTCTATCTATTTCCTCCTGGCTCAATACGTCAGACACGCCACCACCCCTATTCTACGGAACTGATGGCTTTTATGTACAGATAAACTCCCACAACCCCCAACCTTTCCCGGTCCCCTGTGAAGCCTGTAACCTCGTTTATCATCGATCTTATTTGCTTTTTCAACAGCTCTATTCCGGCAACGGTGTTGAGTTCTGATTTTTCTTTACTCAGAAAGATCAGCATCAATCCATCCATTATTTCATCATGCCGCTCCGCTATTGCAGCGCGGCAAGGCTCACTTGCCGTTGTCACCGTCAGAGAATCTATCACTGCGACTTCTTTTCCTCCCTTGAGCATGAAAGTCTGAAAAGTACCTGGTTGAATAATTACCGCCTTGATCTCGACAGGCGCAGCTACTGTTTGTTGTTCTGCCTTTCCTGTGGTAGTTAAATTGTTCCGAAGCAAAAAAAGAGCCGCAAAGGTTGCACCCAAGGCAACGATCGCCGGGACTAATATCATTCCAACTACTGCACCGAAACCGCCCCTTTTCTTACTGTCCTGCTGTTTTTCTTGATCCTCAGGCATTTTACCACCTACTTTGCTCTTTCACGCTTTATCAGAATATCTATCCTTCTGTACATGTTTCTCAATTCACGAACCTTTGTTTCAAATTGGTTGTCCAGTTCCCTGACCTTAGTCGTGTACTGATTGTAGTTAATTTCATTCTTAGACAGTTTCTCAACTAAAAGTTGTTTCTCCAATTCTATGGACTGTCTGAGACCCTCCATCTCATTTTTTATCGACCAATCTCCCATTCCTATTGGAAAAAACCTCTTTGGGTCGTAGAAATACTCTGGGTCAAACCGACCTGCTCTGATATCCGCCAACCTTTCTATCGTCCGCCTACGTTTCAACTCCTCTGTGAAAAACTGCACCACACTCGATGCCCTTGCCGCGCTGAGATGCCAGTTTGAAGCATAGATTGAATCTGGTGGCACCGGTTGATCATCAGCATACCCATGGATCTGCAAAACGTTCGTTGTGTGTTCTATGATTATCCTCCCAATTTTTCCCAAAAGTTCTTTGGCTTCGACTGTCAAAATGGCACTTCCCGGGACAAAGAAAGCCATATCTTGCATTATTATGACAGTACCTTCATCTCTTTCTTCGATCGTTATCTTTCCCTTGTACTCTTCGGCAATTCTCATAAGTTCTTCGTACACGCCTCTTCTGGAGGTTATCAAAGGTTCCTCAGCCATTGACTTTCCACCTGTCAAAACACTCGGTGGCATACCTGTCAAGGCAGATCTTAAGCCAACTACTATTTGCTGAAACTTACCTGGACTTATCGTGGACATCGCAAACAGAAGCACAAAGAACGTTAACAGCAGTGTCACCATATCCGAGTATGTCGTCAGCCAGCTTGCCTTCGGAGCCTCATACTGCCTCTTTTTTCTCGGCATTAAGTCCTTGCCTCCTGAAGAGCCAGCTCATATGCCTGTTTTTCCTGCGTTGTCAAGAAGGACTTCAGCTTTTCCTCCAAAACCCTTGGGTTTTCACCAGCCTGAATTGATAGAACTCCTTCCAAAATCATCTGCTTCTGCCTCAATATCTTTGCCGCTCTTCTACCTATCTTTTCGCCCATTGGCAGGAAAACCCCATTGGAAAGCAATGAACCATAGAATGTCGTGATCAAAGCCACAGACATACCAGGACCCAATGTCTCTGGGTTGTTAAGGGTCTTGAGCATGGCTATCAAACCAATCAGAGTTCCTATCATTCCGTATGCGGGTGCAAAGCTACCTGCAGAATCCAGCAAAGCCTTTTCCGCTGCCAAATCCTCTTCGATCAGGTCCATCTCTGTCTCCATCATACTCTTCAAAAGATCCGGATCGGTGCCGTCGATCACCAATTGAAGCGCCTTTTTCATAAACGGATCCTCGATCTCGTTGAGATTTTCTTCCAGGGACAGCAAACCCTCGCGTCTGGCTTTCTCTGAGAATGAGACAAGCGTTCTAACCATGCCTATGTTGTCCACCTTTGGCTCTTTGAAAGCCGACATCATTATCTGAATAATCTTAAAACTCTTCTCTTTTGGATGCGAAGCTATGGTGGAGGCTATAGCACCACCGATAGTTATGAACAAAGATGGCAAGTTGTAGAAAGTTCCTAAGGACGATTGGTTTGAGATAATTCCAAACAGTATCATTCCGAAAGCCATTACGACGCCGAGGACTGTCGAAATATCCATGAAACCACCTGCCTACTGTCTTGGAAGATATTTCAAAATGTCAAGTACAGGGTACGCCTGCCTCTTGTATTCTATCACCTTCGAGATAACCTCTTCGACCTTCTCTTGGACTATGTACTTTCTTCCGTTAAAAAGTGTGATGGTTGTGTCTGGCAAAGCTTCGACTGTCTCTATCATCTCAGCGTTCAAAACAAACGGTTTACCTCGAAGATGGGTTAGCCAGATCATTTCTCAGATTACCTCCTCAGCGCAACTACTTCCCCAAGAATCGTGTCAGCTGTTGTTATGACCCTTGCGTTCGCCTGAAAACCGCGTTGGGCTATAATCATCCTTGAAAACTCTTCCGCCAAATCGACGTTGGACATTTCCAAAGCGCCGGGTATCAAAGTTCCCCTGCCACCAGTTCCAGCTGCGCCTATCAAAGGTAAACCACTGTTCGCCGACACAGTGTACAGAGAATTCCCAACCTCAGTTAAACCTGCCGGATTGTTGAAGATCGCAAGCGCAAGTTGCCCGAGAATATCCGTCAACCCATTGCTAAAAGTTCCTATTATCTCACCGTTTTCGTTCACAGCAAAGGACTGAAGATATCCAAGCGCATTACCATTTTGATAAACAAAAGAAGCTGAGCTTGAACCGGCAAACTGAGTCAACGCCGTGAAATCAAGGTTAATCATCACGGTGCTATCACCCATGTGGCTGGCATCGAATTCGATCGTACGAAGCTCTACATCCCCCACCGTCAGTTCTGTTCCATCCCATCTTACTCCGTACAGGCTTTGAAGCCTCCCAGCTTCGTTGAAGTCTATTATGCCTCCAACATAGTTGCTGTTGCCGTTCGCATCCACATAAGTTATC
>FWWL01002318.1_pt1 | contig 40257 bp, 34 predicted proteins | sample 2228331 | NCBI WGS metagenome assembly FWWL01 (sample SAMEA103939775, study PRJEB20133) | metagenome
CGCCACGCGCCACGCTGTTCTGGAGCCGACGCGACATTGCCCGCTTGAACCTCGACCACAGCCTCCCTAACGGCTTTCTCTACCTGACCCTTGCACGCCAGGATTGGCGGAACGACCCGCGCACGACGCACCTGCGTAGCGACCAGCTGCTTGTGGGCGGTGCGTATCAGCTCCATCCGCAGATTACGCTCATGGGCGAGCATCGCATCGAACGGTGGCATAGTGCGGGCGGCACGGAGGAGCCGTTGGGGCTGAGGCACTTCCTGCCCGATACGCGCTCCTCTATGCTGGGTATCCAGTGGGTGTCGGGCACGCGCCTGTCCGCGAGCCTGCTGTTCACCCATTTTGTGAGTAGCACCGACAACCTCCTACTGTTGCCCGACGGCAACACCAAAGGGTGGTTCCTGACCCTTTCCGTGCGCTACCTGTTGGCGAACGGCTCGGCATGGGCGCTGAGCGTCGCGCCGTGGCACTATCGCGACCGGGTCGATTCGCGCTTCGATTATCGGCTAAGCCTGTTCGCACTTAGCTGGAGCACACCGTTCTGAACTGTCCCCTATTGACGGGATATAGGGAGAGCGTTCATTTGTTCGGCAGAACAACCGTGAAGCCGCCGTAGGCGATTACGGCTTCGGTGGCGGGCAAGTCTTGCTCAGCGAAGTTGCCCAACAGCGCGTAGTAGGGGGGCTGAAGTCGCTGGAGCAGGGGCACAAGCGCGTCCTCAGGCAACACAATAAGGTAGTCCACGCACTCTAACGCGGTGACGCGCTCCGCTCGCGCCTGCCAGTCGGACGGCTCAGACGGCTCGCCATACAGGGCAACAATCAGCACATCGCCCAACGCACGCGCCCGTTTCAGCATCTCTCTTAGCGTCTCGTCCAGCGATTCGAAGCGTCCTGCCGTGAGAATAATCACCTTGCCTGCCTGCTTCAGCTCGGCGACCACCGTCTCCAGCGCGTCAGGCGACCTCAGTTTCGGATGGCTCTGCGTCATTCGCCCTGCGGTATTATACCGACTGGGCGATGCGAATTGGCGAGGCACTGCACTTTGCGACCCAACACCTAAGTTCAGCGGGCATACCTGACGCGCGGCGTGAGGCGGAACTACTGCTTGCGGGTTGCCTGCGCAAGGAGCGCGCTTGGGTAATCGCTCATCCCGAACGACGGCTGACGGCGCGTGAAAGGCGTCGGCTGACGCGCTGGCTGGCACGCCGGGCGAAGCGCGAACCGCTCGCATATATCACTCACCGCGCTTGGTTCTATGGGGTTGAGTTCTATGTGGCGCGGGGTGTGCTGATACCGCGCCCAGAGACGGAGCTGTTGGTGGAGGTGTTCCTGCGCTGGGCGACGGCACATGGCGGGGCGGGCGTTGTGGTGGACGCGGGCACGGGGAGCGGTTGTATCGTCGCGGTGTGCCTGCGGAACGCGCCGAACTGGCGGGGCATCGGCATCGATTGCAGTCGTCGTGCCTTGTGCGTCGCGGCGCGCAATCGCGCCCGTCTGGGGCTGGGCGACCGCTGGCTACTGGTGCAGGCGGATTGGCTTCGAGGCTTGCGCCCTATGAGCGTCGACGCGGTGCTGGCGAACCCGCCCTATGTTCTCCCAGAGGAGTGGGTACATCTCCAGCCAGAAATCACGCACTACGAACCGCGTCGTGCCCTGTTAGTGCCCCGTTCTGACCCCTTGCGCCCCTATCGAACACTGGCTCAGCAGGCGCAGACCGTGCTAAAGCATGGCGGACTGCTCGCGCTGGAGACCGGTCCTGCCCTTGTGCAAGCCGTCTGCGCATTGCTCGCTCAAGGAGGCTACTCTGCGATCCAGGTGCACCACGATTTAGCGGGTTGCCCGCGCGTGGTGAGCGCGCTGCTCAGCAACAGATGATGAAACTTTGAGATGGTCTGCGCGTCCATTAGATTGCAAGCCATGCGCGCTGACGGCTGAGTTGGGCGCGGTGGATGTCGCGCCCGGCATCGCCCAGCCCGTTTCATGGGGTATACTCTAAATGGGGTGAACAACGATGCGGATGCTGAGCATTTTGAGCGTGGTCGCTCTCTCCCTGAGCCTTGCGGCAGCCGACGACTTGAAGAATCTGGTCGGCAAGACGGAGGGCAAGAAGGGAGATAATAAGCCTGCGCCGTCGCGCAGTGCGGACGAGAACAAGCCCTCGCCCCTTCGCAAAGATGAGGGCAACAAACCGCGCCCCAGCGAGAAGTGGAGCGGTGGCAATAACCCCCAGCCTTCCAATGCGCCTGCACCACCGCCGTCCGATAATGACCCGTTCCGCAAGAAGCCGCGCGAGCAACCGCCGAGCAGTTATTCTGGGAACAACACTAATAGCCCTTACGCCCCGCAAACTGACCCGCGTCAGGTGCCGGGCAATTCGGGGCTGGTGCTGAACAATCCCCAGCCCGTGCCCATCGAGTCGCGCCCTGTGCTGAATAACTCACAGCCTGTGCTGAACCGTCCTGTGCCGTTGAGCGAGGGCAACCTGCCCGCGCTGGTTAGCCGCACGGAGGGACTGGACCCGCGCCGCTGGCAGCGGTTCGTGGTCCTATCGCCCCGCTCAGTGGGCTACGAGTTCTACTACGAGTATCGTGGCGGTGGCTTCCACTTCGGCTACCGCTACTACTGCTACACGCCGGAGCCATATCGGGTCTGCTACGCGCCCTACTGGTACTATGACCCGTGCCCGCCGTTCATTCCTGTGTACCGAATTGTCTATCTACCGCCCCCGCGCGTCATCTATGTGGAGGTGCCTGTTTACATCTACACGCCATACTATCTGGAGCGTCCGAGCCAGCCTGCCGACGAGCGCCAGCAGTTGCTGAGCGATATTCGTCAGGCGTGGGTTCTGCGCGATGCGAGCCTGCTGGAGAAATATATCCGCCCGACCGGCTATATCGCCATCTATCTGGAGGGCAAGTACGCCTACTCGTTGCCTGCCGAAGATTTCATTGCCATCACGCGTGACGCGATTCGGGCGGTGAAGACCGAGCAGCTCAGTTTCTATCGCATCACGAAGCGAGGCGACACGCAACTGGTGGTGCGGGGCGAGCATCGCTACATCGACGAGGCGACAGGCACACTGCGTGTGGTCTACATCTCCTACACCTTCGAGCGCGTGGGCGACCGCTGGTATCTCATCGAGGCGGGTTCCTCTGCCCATCGGCTGTGAAAGTTGCAACTCGGTGCGACGGCGACTACAGCCGTCGCACCATTTAGAGGCGGATTAGCGTGCGTGCGTTGTGGGAGGAATGGGTAGACGGCTTTCTGGACTATCTGGGGCGGGAGCGCCAGCTGTCGCCCCAGACGCTGAGTGCCTACTCGAAAGACCTCACCCAGTTTGTGGACTATCTGTGTCGCGCCGACCGTGTGGAACCTGCCGAGTGGGACGCGAGCCTGTGGGAGGGTTTTATTTACTATCTGCGTCGCCACTCGATGAGCGAGGCGAGCATTGCGCGGAAGTTGAGCGCGGTGCGCGCCTTTTTGCGCTATCTTTCTCGGCGCGGTCTGCTCACCGATGAGCCGCCCGAAGCGCTGACCCGTCCACGCCCGCGCCGTGCTCTGCCCAGCACGCTCACGCCCAGCGAGGTGCGTCGTCTCCTGCTTCAGCCCCCGCTGGACAACCCGCTCGGTGTCCGCGACCGCGCCATGCTGGAGGTGATGTACGCGACGGGGCTGCGCGTATCGGAACTGCTGGGGTTGCGCATGGAGCATCTGAACCTTGCCGATCGGGTGGTGCGGGTGCAGGGCAAGCGCGGGCGCGAGCGATTAGTGCCCCTCACCGAGACCGCCACCTATTGGCTCCAGCGCTACCTGAGCGAGGTGCGCCCGAAACTGCTCTCTGCCAAAAGGAGCGCCGATTTCGTGTTTCTCAACGAGCGTGGCGGGCAACTCAGCCGAATTGCCTTCTGGAACAAGATTAAGCTCTACACCGCGAGCGCGGGCATCACCAAGAATGTGACGCCCCACACCTTGCGCCACTCTTTTGCGGTGCATCTGCTGGGGGGTGGGGCAGACCTGCGTGCGGTGCAGGAGCTGCTGGGACACAGCGACATCACCACCACCCAAGTGTATACACAGGTCAGCCTTGAGCGCCTGAGGGAGGTCTACAAAAAGTCCCATCCCCGCGCTTAATTTAACGAATGTAGCACGGGCGTCTCGCCCGTGCAGTACTTGCTTGGGCGAGATGCTCAAGCCACAGAGGCTATTCAATAGACAGATTCTGGATATAGTCCGTTAGGGCGCGTTCAGCGTCCTGCAGTTGCTTTCGCAAGTTTTCGATCTCGCGGTATGCCTCTTCGAGCTCGCGCTCCTGCTGGGTCAGTTTCTGCACATACTGCTTGTACAGGTCGGAGGCGCGGTCGAGCTGTGCCATGTTCGCTCGGATGCGCTCCTGATCGCGCTCGATGGTGCGAATCTTCTCTTGTTGGTTGGTGATGGCTGTGCGCAGGGCGTCCATCTGCTTGCGACGGTTGAGAATCTCTTGCAGGGCGCGTCGCACTGCTTCGCTTGCCTGCGCGTTGCGCAACAGAATCTGCAGGGTGTTCTCGTCTGTTTCCAGCAAGGCGTATCGCTCTTCCACCACGCGCTCTTCAATTGCCTGAAATGTGGTGGCTTTGCCCGGCGCCACATCGACGCGGAAGCGGTAGAAGTTGCGCGTACGCTCTGCTTGTGCTGGCTCGATGAGCGTCCATTCGCCTTCATAGGGTTGCTCCACGAGGATGGTGCGCGCTCGCTGGTCGCGATTGTTCAGCGTGTAGCGGTTGGTGCGTCGCTGTTTGACCTGCTGGTGCAGGACGCCTTTGATAATCTTGAGTGTGAGGATTTGCGCCTGCAGATTCTGCAGTTCGCGGCGGACTTCCACGCCCAAGTCGAGCGCGTAGGTGAGGATACGCTCTTCCTTCGGCTCGATGGTGTCCATCAGCGCGTCGCCCCCATACGAATCGCCATAGTAGATGGTCACAGGTCCGCCCATCAGCGTCAGGTCGGTGGTGTTGGTTAAGCGCACGCCAAAGAAGGGATGAACCGCGTGTTTGCCGGGATTGTAGAGCGACACGGGTTCCGCCTGCACGCTCTCGCTAATCACGGGGAGCATCGCCGATTGTTGGCGCGCGATGGACACGGGCATCCTGATGCGGTATTCGAACAGTGCCCCGCGCTCCTGTCCGACCGCCATCGGCTCGATGCTACGCTCCATCTCCTCCATGCCCTTCGCCAATCCCGGTGCGCCTGCCGCTGCCAGCCCTTCTCCTCCTCGCAATCGCTGTCTGATAGCCTCAATCTGTTCAGGACTACCCTTGACCATGAGTGCGTTATCCACATCTTGCCCCATGATAGAGAGTGAACTCTCCGGGATGAAGGGTAGTAGCCACTCCTCTATTGACGGGCGTATCGTGGGGCGCTTGATGTAGAACGGTTCATAGAGGTTCTGGACGAAGCTGATGGGTCTGCCGGAGACGAGCGACACCTGCACATTTTGCCAATCCTCATCGGTGGTGTTCTCCACGATGGCCCAGCCCTGCAGGAGTGGCTTGCCCGCTTCGGGCAGAACGAGGCGATAAGTCATCTTCCAGAGGGGCATCTCCATCAGGTAGCCGACGAGCACGCGCCTGCGCCCGTTGCCCTCAAAGCGCAGTTCGACCGCCTTGCGCGTGTTGTCCAGCCCGCTGGCAAGCGTTTGCAGGGCGTTCGTCAGCTCCCGCTGGAGCCGTTCGTCCAGCAAGCGGAAGCTCACTATCTTTTCGAGGGGCACGGTCTGGACACCCTGCGCGGTAAGCAGATTCAGCAGGGATTCCTCGCGCGTGCTGGGCTTGCTGTCCGCCGTTTCGGCAAGGCGCGTTGTTCTCGTTTCGACGCTCAGCACGGTGCCTTGCAGGGCGGTCATCTCAGCCGACTGGCTCACCTGAATCTCGATGGGGATTCCGCGCAGGCGCTGGAGCAGGGTGGCGCGTGAGGGGTTATCAGCGATATTAATGGCGTAGGCGCTGAGCGTGCGGCTGAGCGGGTCGCGCGGGGCATACTGCACAGGCTGGACGCGCCCGCCATCGAAATCGATGAGCACCATCGATTTGAGCAGGTCGTTCATCTGCGGTTCGCGTAGCATCAGAGTCAGCGTCGCGTTGCCCTCGATAGTGCCCGTGCGTTCGAGGTAGCCCACCCCACTGCGGAACAGCACCACGCGCGTGATGGGCAGAGTTGGCTCCCGCTGGGCAAGCGCGCCATAGGCGAGCATGAGCATCGCCACAACAAGCGTTCCCGTTCTCATGGTTGTGCCTCCTGCCTAAAGGATGGACGCTTTTCAGAGTCTACCGTTTCAGCGGCGATGCTTGGTCAGAATTCGGATCTCAACATCCCGTACCAAATTCAAAGAGCAGAATCAGCAGATCCTCGTCCCCAACGGAGCCGTTCCCATTGATATCGGTGGGCATACAGCCACCCGTTGCGCCAAAGTCGAACAGAACAGCAAGCAGGTCGGTATCATCCACACAGCCGTCGCGGTTCACATCGGCGTTGAAGGAGGGCAGAATCACAAAGCGTTCAATCAGCGTGTTATCTGCGCGTCGCGCTTCCACGGTGAGCGATTCGCCTGGCTGAAGTGAGATTGCCAGATAGCAATGTGTGGATTCGCGATAAGCGGTCGTCGGGGGCAGCGCGCCAAAGGTATAGAGCGAGACGCCACCACCGCCACAGGTGATATAAATTGTGCCCTCGCCCTGATGGTAAAGGTCCATAGCCGTGCTGACCGGCGTGCTGTTGCGCAGCGGATAGGTGCGTTCATAAAAATGGTCGTGCCCCTGAAGCACGAGATCCACGCGGTATTGATCAAAAAGCGGCTGTAAGCCATTAATGAGGGTCTGATTGTACCCCCGTCGCGCTTCAGAGCCAAAAAGTGGATGATGCTGGAACACAATCACCCAGCGGATGCACGGGTTTGCCCGCGCGTCGCTGAGCGCATTTTGGAGCCACTGGCGCATCGCACCGCGCACCGCGCTCCCGCCACGCTGATACCAGTCCGAATTAAAGGCGATAAATCGTACATCACCGTAATCAAATACATAGTTCACATAATAGGTGTCCTCTCCAGGCATGGCAAAGCGTGCAAGCACCGCCTCATAGCCAATTCCGACCTCATCTTCCCATTCATGGTTGCCGAGGGTAATCATCATCGGGATGTGGCGGGTTAGCGGCTCAACCTGGTTCAGATAGGTGTCCCATATCGGCTGATTGCCGTTGGCGTATGATATATCACCCAGATGCAGATGAAACGCTGGATTGAGATGAATTACATTTTGTGTATTTTGTCGCGATACAGCGGTGGTGCCGTGGTCACCGAATGCGGTAAAGAGGAACGGCACGGGGCGTGGGCTGGGCGCGGTGCGAAAGGTGTAGACGGGGCTGAAGCCGTTTTGAGGGTCCCCCACACGATAGTAATACAAGGTGTCTGGCTGGAGATTGGTCAAGGTCGCCTCATGCAGAATGCCCGTTTGTAGCGAGTAGGTCACTTGGTGACCATACGCTACGGAGCCAAGTGCAGGTGTTTCGCCATATTCCACCACTGTGGCAGTCGCCTGGTCGGTCTGCCACATAATTCTGATGCTGTTCGTTGGGTTGTCGCCATAGGCAAGCCGTACCTGACGCGGTATCCCCTGCCCAGAGGCAAAACCGAGACAGAATATCCAACCCGTCAGCAGCCAAATCCTGCGATAGGCACCCATGTTATGACTATTATACCCCGATTTCACCGCCTAATGCTCTACAATCGCCATAGAAGGGGGATGAGCAGGGTCGCCAGTAGCCAGAACAGCAGGTTGAGCGGTGTGCCCACCCGCACAAAGTCGCTGAATTGATACTGCCCGACCCCGAACACCATCAGATTGGTCTGGTAGCCGATGGGCGTCATAAAGCTGGCGGACGCGGAATAAGCCACTGCGAACAGGAAGGGACGGGCGTCTACGCCCATCATTGTGGCGATTTCAATAGCCAGCGTGGACATTAGCACAGCAGTCGCGTTGTTCGACATCACCTCGGTTAGTAGCGAGGTGAGTAAATAGAACCCGCTCAGCACCGCTACAGGTCCCAACGAGCCGAGCACATGGAGCAATTGCGTGGTCAGCCAGCGCGCTGCGCCTGTCTGTTCCATTGCACTGCCCAATCCCAACATTGCACCCAGCATAATGAGCAAGCGCCAATCGATTGCCCGCACTGCCTCCTCAGGTTTGAGGCATCCTGTTAGCACCATGAGCAGTGCACCTGTAAGCGCGATCACCGCAATCGGATACCAACCGACCGCAGCGACCAACACCACGCCCACCATAATCAGCCCTGCCAGCAGGGCACGCTGTGGGCGAACCGATTCGAACTCCCATTGCGACACCAGCGCGAAATCGGGTGCACGCAGGAGTTCAGGGACACGACCGCGCTCAATCTGAACCAGTAGCACATCACCCGCTTGCAATGGCACATCGGCAATCTGTTCCAGCACCATCTCCTGACGATGGCGCAGTGCCAGCACTGTCGCCCCGAACCGATTGCGGAAGCGCATCGTGCGGAGCGTCTGACCTTCTATCGATGCGTCGGGCGTAATCAACACCTCCAGCAACAAAGTGTTCTCGTCATGTAGGGCGTGGGTGGCTCCTGATGCCAGCCTCAGCCCATATTCCGACTGGAGACGCTGAAGTCGTTCCAAGTTGCATCGCACTCGCAGAATATCGCCCGCGTGGAGCAGGCGATCGGGCAGGGGTGCCAAGCGAACACCGTTGCGCCAGATGTCCAGCACCACCACGCCCAGTTCGCGCACGAAATCTGCCTCCATCAAGGGGCGTTCCACGGCGCGCGATTGAGGCATCAGTTCCACCTCCGTGATGTAGGGCTGGAGATGGTACGCTTCGATCGCGCTCCCTATGGCGCGGCGCTCGGGCAGCAGGCGTACGCCCACCGTCAGTAAGTAGGTCAGCCCGACAACGGTAAAAATTAGCCCCAGCGGTAGGAACTCGAACATGCGCAACGGCTCCAATCCCCGCTGCTGTGCCACCCCGCTTACCACCAGATTGGTGGAAGTACCTATCAGCGTGCAGACCCCGCCTAGCATGGCAGCGTGGGAAAGGGGCATCAGCAGGCGCGAAGGGCTGCGCCCCATCGACTCAGAGAGTGTAAGCGTGAGCGGAATCATTAGCGCCACCACCGCAGTGTTGTTGATGAAAGCGGAGAGAAATGCCGTTAGCAACAGCAGTGTCACAAACGCACTCCACGCGGTGTGCCGTGCGACCCGCTGCAGCAAACGCGCTACAATGCCAATTACACCCGTGCGGCGCAACCCCTCGCTCAGCACGAACATCGAGGCGATGGTAATGACCGCGGCGTTGCTGAAGCCTTGCGAAGCTTTCTCGATGGGTAACAATCTGCCCATCAGAAGCACCACGAGCACCATGAGGGCGACCACCTCTGGCGGGAGGCGGTTGCTGATAAACAGGGCAACCGCCATGCCCACCAGAATCAGCACCAGCGCCATCTCAAGGGTCATACGACCCTTATTCTACTACTTCCACTTCCTCTGCCGTCACGAGGGCGACGCCGGGCGCAGGTTGACCTATTGTACTGCGCACCTGCTGTTCAATCGCCGAGAGGAGGTCGGGGTTCTCTTCCAGGAAGGCACGCACATTTTCGCGCCCCTGCCCCAGGCGCGTCTCACCGAAGTTGAACCATGTGCCCGACTTCTGGATAATCCCCATGCTCAGCGCAAGGTCGAGCAAATCGCCCACACGCGAGATGCCCTTGCCGAAGATGATATCGAACTCCGCCTGACGGAAGGGGGGCGCGACCTTGTTCTTGACTACTTTGACCCGTGTGCGTACGCCAATCACTTCGTTGCCCTGCTTGATGTTGTCCACACGGCGCACTTCGAGCCGTACTGACGCCCAGAACTTGAGCGCGCGCCCGCCCGGCGTGGTCTCCGGGTTGCCGTACATCACGCCCACCTTCTCACGAATCTGGTTCACGAACACGACCGCGGTGTTCGTCTTGGCGGCGGAACTACCCAGCTTGCGCAACGCCTGCGACATCAGTCGCGCCTGCGCCCCGACCGTCACATCGCCGATATCGCCCTCCAGCTCCTGGCGGGGCATCAGCGCAGCGACCGAGTCCAGCACCGCCACATCGAACGCGCCACTGCGAATCAGCGTGTCCATAATCTCCAGCGCCTCATCGCCGGTGGAGGGCTGGGAGATATAGAGCCTGTCCACATCGACGCCTATCGCGCGGGCATAGTCAGGGTCAAGCGCATGTTCCGCGTCCACGAAGAGCGCGTTCCCGCCGCGCTTCTGGGCTTCCGCAATAATATGCAAGCCGAGTGTGGTCTTGCCCGACGATTCGGAGCCGTAGATCTCGGTGATGCGCCCGCGCGGGATACCGCCCACGCCCAGCGCCAGATCAAGGGCGACACTCCCTGTGGGGATTGCCTCCACTTGCAGGCGGGTCGCTTCACCCAACCTCATCACACTGCCCTTGCCGAACTGACGCTCCACTTGCGCAATCACAGCCTCTAATGCCTTCTGCCTATCCGTCATCGTTGCCTCCTCAGCGCGTCGGCTCGAACCTACGCGCTCATGGTAGAGAAGTGTCTACCATTATACCCGACACACGCCCGCCGTCGAATCAGGGCGAATGGCAAATGGGGTGGTCTGAATGGGGTATAATGGGGGTGATGAGCCTATTGCTTACCGTTTCGATTCCAGAACCTGTCAAGGCGACTTTGGAGGCGGCTGGCTATTCGGCTGATGCGCTTTCACAAGAGGCACGGCGTGCCTTAGCTGCCCTGCTTTATGCTCAGGGCAAACTCACTCTCGGTCAAGCTGCCCAGCTCGCCGACATGCCCTTGCGCGTCTTTATTCCCTTCCTTGCCAGCCTGAATCTCTCGCCCCTTAACTATTCTGCGGACGAATTAGAGAACGATCAGGAGTCTATCGAATGGCAGCTTGGGAAAAAGTAAGTGCGGCTGCAGATGCCTCTTCCGTCATTTACAAGGAGAGCAGGTCTATTTGCCGAATCGTTCCTCAGCTATGAATCGGGAGCGGCTGGTCGAGTGGATTTCCGCGCACACGGAGGAGATGATTGCTGATTTTCAGCGGCTGTTGCAGGCGGAAAGCGTGCGTGGGGAAGGGGAACCCCATGCGCCGTTCGGCAAAGGCGTGCGAGAAGCCCTCGATATCGTGCTGGAGCTGGGCAAGCGGTTTGAACTGCGCCCGCGCGACTTCGATGGCTACGCCTGCGACCTCGAAATTGGCGCGGGCAACGAGATGGTCGCCTCACTGAGCCATATCGATGTGGTGCCTGCTGGCACTGGCTGGACGAAACCGCCCTTTGGCGCGGTGATGGAAGATGGCTACATCTACGCGCGTGGCGCCACTGATGACAAAGGCGCGACGATGGCAAGCATCTATGCCATACGCGCTCTCAAGGAACTGAATGTGCCCCTCCAGCGACGGGTACGGCTCATCATCGGCTGTGATGAGGAGAGCCGATGGGAGTGCATGCAGTACTACTTGGCTCACGAGCCAGAGCGACCGGTGTGGGGCATTAGCCCCGACGCGGGCTGGCCCTTCATCTATGGCGAGAAAGGGATTGCCAATCTTTTTCTGCAGAAATCCGTGCAGGTTCCCGAGACGATGGTGCGTGTGCTCTGGGCACAGGGTGGCGAGCGCCACAATATGGTGCCCGACTATGCCTCCGCGCTGGTCAACTGCGCCTTGCAACCCGCACACCCCTTGCCCGAAGGCGTGGAGTGGCAACCTGACCCTGCAGGCTGGAGGCTCATCGCACGCGGTAAATCGTCACACGGCAGCCATCCTGAAGGGGGCATCAATGCCGTCACCCGCTTGCTCGAAGCCCTTCAGCCCCTGGAGTTGCCCGATAACGAGATCTGGCTGGAGACGGTGCTGGACTGGTCGCGCTCGCTGGACGGCATGGCGCTCGGTATTGCCCATCATGACGACCTCTCTGGCAGTTTGACCAGCAATCTAGGCATCTTGGACTACGATGGCTCCCGCGTGCTATGCGTGTTCAACATTCGCTATCCCATCACATGGAGCTTGGAAGCCCTGCAGGAGCGTCTTCAGCCAACCTTGGAGCGCACGGGGTTCGAACTCGCGGAGGTGCGCCACACACCCCCGCACTATGTGCCCCTCGAAACGCCCTTCCTGCAGACGATTCTGCGCATCTATCGGGAGGAGACGGGCGATATGGAGAGCCAGCCCTCCACGATGGGCGGGGGCACTTACGCCCGCGTGATGCCCAATCTGGTCGCGATTGGTTCTGGGTTTGAGGGCGACGGGCGTGCACATGAACCTGATGAGCGCATCGCCATCGAAAGCCTCAAAAAGCTCGTGCGTATCTATGCCCGCATCTTCGAAGGGCTGGCAAATTTATAAGGGCGACCACTCCCACCCCGCATGGGCGTCTCCAGTCGGCTCCTGAGCACATGGTCGAAATAGGTACAATCAGGGAGTAGCACGGGCGTCTCGCCTGTGCAAAGTAGCTTGGGCATCCTGCCCATCAAGCGTAGCACGGGCGTCTCGCCCGTGCACAAGGCGAAAGCCATCTCGGTACAATCTGGGATATGACAATTCCCCGTTGGTTCAAAGTGGCGGTTGGGATAGGGGCGGCTGTCGCGGGTGTGAACTGGTTCCTGCGGCGCGTCTGGTTCTATCGCGACCCGCTTCGCCTGCCACCCAGCGAACCGAATTTTATCGTCGCCCCATGCGACGGCAAGGTGGTCTACATCCGCCCCGTGGTGCAGGGCGTGGTGTTCGCTGAGAAACTGGGACGCGCCATCCCCATCACCGAAATCACCCGTGCCGAATGGGGCGACACGGACGAAGGCTGGCTGATCGGCATCTACATGAGTCCGTTCGATGTGCACTATAACTACGCGCCAGTGTCGGGCGTCGTTCAGCGAATTGTCTATACGCCTGCGCGTGCCAATCTGCCGATGCTTGACCTGTGGGAGTATATCCAGATGGCGTGGCTGCGTCGTGCAGTGGATCTATTAGGCAAGCGGTTCCAGCTGGAGAACGAGCGTCAGACCCTCTTCCTGCAGAACGGCACGGTGCGCCTTGCGATGGTGGAGATTGCCGACAAGTTCGTGAACAAGATTACGACCTATGTGCAGGAGGGTCAGGCGGTGCAGGTGGGTCAGAAGCTCGCCTTCATCGGGCGCGGCAGTCAGGTTGATCTGCTGATTTTCACGCGCCAAATAGAGATATTGACCCGTGTGGGCGCGCAGGTGTATGGGGGCGAGACGCCCATTGCCCGCCTGCTGGAGTGAGCGATGTTACTCCCCACGCGCCTGCTTTGCGTGGCACAGACACCCTGCCTGTACGGCTCGGTGCCAGCGGTGCATATCCCGTTGGACGAGCTGGAGGCGCGTCAGCATGAGTTGGCGCCGCGCTTCGTGGAGATGCAGGTGCTCTGCACGGGCGTCTCCGCCTTCCATGCGCTGGGCTGGCTCCACGCACGCGGGCGACGGGCACGGCTGAAGGAGATAAGCGAAGCAGAGAGTGAGGGTTGGATAACCCTCACCCACCCCGTCCCTCCCTCGCCCACAAGGAAAGGGACGGAACATGACCCCCCTCTCCCACTGGGAGAGGGGCAGGGGGTGAGGGCTTCGAATGACACTCATCAAGCGCAGTCGCCCCGCTATCGCCTCTGGGAGCCGAACGAGTTTCTACAGGAGATTGCCCCCTCGCTTGCGCCAGGGCGCGCGCTTGATCTTGCCTGTGGCTCTGGGCGCGAAGCGGTCTATCTCGCTGACCTTGGCTGGCAGGTGGTGGCAGTCGATCAGCTGCCCGACGCGCTCGCGCGTGGGCGCGACCTACAGGCACGCTATGCGCCCGATGCCCCGCCTATCCGCTGGATCGAAGCCGACCTTGAAAACGACTGGCAGCCCGATGAACCGTTCCAACTGGTGCTGTGCTTTTTCTATCTGTATCGCCCGCTGATTCCGCGCATAGCGGACTGGCTGTTGCTCGGTGGGCATCTGCTGATGGAGACCTTCACCACAATACACCGTGCGCATTTCGGTCGCCCGGCGCCCGATGAGCGTGTGTTGCGCCCGGGCGAGCTGCCCACCCTACTGCCGTCCAGCATGGCGATTCGCCATTATGACGAGGGCTGGCACACGCGGGGGCACACGGCGCGTCTCTGGGCGCAGAAAGTAGGGTAAACTTTGCTCAGCATGCGCCTAAGTGTCTTTAGGGATTGGTTGAAGCGCGTGGGATCGGCGCTGAACCGTCGTGGGATGGATGAGGAGCTGCTTGCCGAGCTGGAGGAAGCCCTCATCACAGCGGATGTGAATGTGTACGCGGTGGAGGAACTACTCAAGCGGTTGCGGGCGGAGGCGCGAGCGCAACGCCTGCGCGAGTTCGACGAGGTGCGCCTCCTGCTAAGACAAACCCTGCGTGAATGGCTGGGCGAGGCGGAACCCCTGCGCGAGCATGCCGTTCCTCCCACACTGTACCTATTCGTAGGCGTGAATGGGGTCGGCAAGACCACCACGATTGCCAAAGTCGCCCATCTCCTGCAGAGGCGTGGCAAGCGCGTGCTCCTTGCCGCGGGCGACACCTTCCGCGCCGCCGCCATCGACCAACTGCAGATCTGGGCGGAACGACTGGGCGCAGAGATTGTCAAGCACCGCGAAGGGGCAGACCCCTCGGCGGTGGTGTTCGACGCGATCCAGGCGGCGCGCGCCCGCGGAATCGATTTCGTCTTGGCAGACACCGCGGGGCGTCAGCACACCCACGCGCGCCTGATGGAGGAGCTGAAAAAAATCTATCGCGTTTCCGAGAAGGCGTTAGGGCGACCTGCCGATGAGGTGCTGTTGGTGATTGACGCTGTGGCGGGTCAGAACGCGATTCGGCAAGCGGAAGAGTTCGCCCGCGCCCTGCCGATTACGGGCATCGCGCTCGCCAAACTGGACAGCACCAGCCGCGGCGGCGCCATTCTCACCATTCGCCAGCAACTGGGCATCCCCATCAAGCTTGTCGGCACGGGCGAGAAAGCCGAGCATCTCCAGCCCTTTGACCCCGACTCCTTTATCGATAACCTGCTGGCTCTGGACGAGGAGGCATAGATGCCAAAAGCGACCAATGTGGTGGTGATTGCGACACGGCGTAGCCCCGATTCGGTGAGCATCGCCCGCTATTATGCGGAACAGCGCGGGCTACCCTCCACCCACCTCTGCCTCATCAACTGCGTGCCACGCGAGGAGGTCAGCCTCGCAGAGTATCGCGACACCATCGAGCAGCCTGTGGCGAATCATCTGAAGAAGCACAATCTGACGCTGAGCGTCGATTATCTGGTGCTGACGAAAGGCGTGCCTATCCGCATTCGCGAGGGTGGCTTCTCGGTCGATTCGGCGCTGATGGCGCATCCGTTGAAGTTGCCCTTCCTGCGCGAGCAGGGGCGCGTGCACGAGAACCCCTACTTCGGCATCGCGGAGCCGTTCTCGCGCCGACGCTACGGCTTCTATCTGGCGACCCGCTTGGACGGGTACCTGTTGGCGCACATCAAAACGCTGGTGGACAACAGCCTCAAAGCGAATCCCGCGAAAGGCGTCTTCGTGCTGGATGTCGACCCGCGTCGCGACAAGAAAGGCTACAAGCTTATCAACGACAGTATGCGTCAGGCGGCGGCGCTACTTAAGAAGCGCGGTTTCGAGGTGCTCTTGGATGAGCGCGAGGAGTTTATCGGCGCGGTGCGCGAGGTGATGGGCTACTACTCATGGGGTAGCAACGACGGCAATTTCAACACCGTCAGTTATCGCAGTCTGCAGTTTCGCCCTGGCGCGATTGCCGAAACGGCGGTCTCCACCAGCGCGCGCACCTTCAACTACACGCAGGGCGGTCAATCGCTGATTGCCGACCTGATTGCGCAGGGCGTGACGGGCGTCAAGGGCTATGTCTCGGAGCCGTATGCCGTCGCGCTGTGCCGAGCGCACCTGCTGTTCGACCATTACACACGCGGACGCAACCTTGCCGAGAGCTTCTGGTCCGCCTCGCCGTTCCTTCAGTGGAAAGATGTGGTGGTGGGCGACCCGCTCTGCGCCCCCTACAAAAAGAGCGGATAAACTATCCCACAGGGGAAACACCCCACCGCTACGGTTCGTCTTAGAATAGGAGGTGCCAAAATGCGAACTGTTTGGCTATGGCTGGCGGGTATGCTGATACTGGGCGGATGCGGTACGAGTGGTGTGGGAACCCAGACCCCCGCCCAGCGCGGTGCGCAAAACCGCCCTCGGGAGAGCAAGGTGGACATCAGCCAGAATAGCGTGGAGGCGAACCTGCGATTCGGATTCCAGCTCCTGCGCGAGCTGGACGCACGACGCGAGCAGCCGAACCTGTTTTTCTCCCCGCTGAGCGCATCGCTTGCGCTCACGATGGTGCTCAACGGCGCACGCCACGAGACCTATCGCCAGATGGCGAACGCGCTCGGCTACGGCGAGCAACCGATCGAAGCAATTAACGCCGAGAACACACGACTGCTCCAGCTCCTACGCTCGCCCGATCCGAAGACCGAGACCCTGATTGCCAACTCGCTCTGGGTTCAGCAGGGCTTCTCGCTGATGCCCAGCTTCGTCACAGCGTGCCAGAAGCATTACGAGGCGGAACTGGACACGGTCGACTTTGTGGGCAATCGGGAGGGCGCTGCCCAGCGAATCAACGACTGGGTGAACCAGCGCACCAAAGAGCTAATCCCCGAACTCTTCAAACCCGACGACTTCAACGAGCAGACCCGCTTGGCGGTGGTCAACACGCTCTACTTCAAGGGCAAATGGCGGATGCCCTTCAGCAAGGAGGCAACGAGCGAGCAGGAGTTCCATCTGGGCGACGGCAAGACGAAGCGCGTGCCGATGATGCACCAGTCGGGCAAGTTCGACTATCTGAAGGGCGACGGCTTTCAGGCGGTCGCTTTGCCCTATGGCGCGGGCGAGCTGAGTTTCTACCTGTTCCTGCCCGATGAGGGTCGCTCGCTGGACGAATGGCTGAGGTCGCTGACGCCCGCCCGCTGGAAAGAGTGGCTCAAAGGGTTCAAGCCGATGGAGGGCGATGTGGGTCTGCCCCGATTCCGAATCGAGGCGACCTGCCCGCTGGAGAAGCCCCTCAAGGCGATGGGCATCACCGACGCCTTCGACCCTCATCGCGCTGACCTGAGCGGTATCGCCCCGCTGACCGATGGACGCCTCTTCATCTCCAAAGCCTTGCAGAAAGCCGTCGTGGAGGTGAACGAGGAGGGCACCGAAGCCGCCGCAGCAACAGGTATCGTGATAGGCATCACCGCCTACAATCCGAACCGCTTCACCCTGATTGCCAATCGCCCCTTCTTCTTCGCCATCCGCCATAACGCCACAGGGGCAATCCTCTTTATGGGCATCGTGCGCGATGTGGAGCCATAGCAGGGAAGAGGAAAAAAATGCAGCAGAACCAAGCGCACACATTCCATCCGCAAGGGGAATCTCGGGTGCGTCAAGCGTTAGCGATTTTGGAACGCGCCTACGCCTCCGCCAATTTGGAGGGGGACGCCCTGCATAGTGACTTTTTCCTGCGCACGCGCAGTTCGCTACTTGCCACCATCGCTTTGTTGCAAGCGAAGGCAGGGCAAGAGGCACAAGCGAGAGAGACTTTCGAACGCGCAATTCAAATCGCCCAGGAGATTGAGAACCCCAATCATCGTGCGGATGCCTTAGTGGAAATAGCCAAGATTCGAGCGAAGATTGACCAGAGTGAAGAGGTCAAGCATACTTTTGAGCGGGCAATCCAAGCCGCCTACAAGATTCAAGATGCTTGCTTACAAGCGATTACCTTACGATGGATTGCTGAGCTACTGGTGGGCATGGGGCAGGCATCTCTGGCAGAGCAAGTACTCGAACTCGCCCTCCAGAGTGCTCAACAGATTATGAATGACGACGACCGTGTGCTCGCCTTGCTGTTAATAGCTGAAATTCAAGCAAGGGCAGAGCAGGTAGAACAGACAAAGCGAACCATAGAATATGCTTTTCGGATAGCTCAAGGGATGGAGCAAACCATTGAGCGCGATATTAGTCTAAAGCAGATATCTGAAAGGCAGTTGAAAATAGGTCAATTAGAGGAAGCCTTTCAAACTTTTAGAGAGATTGAGCGCGATGCCTTGAGGGCAGCTGTCTTGCATGAGATAGCAAAAGCAGAAGCCAAAGAGGGCGATTTTAGCCGTGTTCTTCAGGCGGTACACGAGATAAAAGATGCGAATCTGCGTGCTTGGATTATTGGGGTAATTGCGCGTATACAAGCCGAAGCGGGTCAATTTTGGCAAGCCATGCAAACAGCGCGAGGGATTGAGGAGGTTTACTTTCTTGCTCGAACCCTGCGGGAGATAGCAGAAAACCAAATGAAGACGGGTCAAATAGAAGAAGCCAAGCGAACTCTTAATAAAGCCTTTCAGATAGCACAAAAAGTTGATAATCCTTCTCATCGCGCTTCCGTTTTACATTCAATAGCTGTGATGCAACAGGAGTGGGATCAAGAAGAGCAAGCAAGGCGAACCCTTGAGCTGGCAACTCAGGCTGCTCTGCAAATTCAAAATGCCTCTGGCCAAGTATCACGTTTGAGCCAAATAGCTGCGTCTCAGGTGGCGATCGGGCAAAGAGAGCGAGCGGTGCAAACCCTCAGTCAAGCACTCGAAGCCACAGAAAATATTCACGACTCTTTATTCCAAGCTTGGAGTTTGGGCGAAATAGCGAAGACTCAAGCGGAAGCGGGACAGTTTGTCGAAGCGATTCGAACTGCCCGAAGGATTGCAGATGCTGGGAGACGCGCCTTAGCTTTTCAGTTGATAGCGAGTGTCAAAGCAAAAGCGGGTGAACTTCCCCTTGCTCTCCAGTCTGTGCAAGAGATTGAAGATGCTCTCATGCGCGATCGAGCTCTGCGGGATATTGCCCATGCACAAGCGGAAGCGGGACAGTTCGACCAAGCCATCCGAATTGCCCACGAGATTGAGCATCCCGACTTACACGCGGAGGCTCTGCGATGGATCGCTCAATCGCAAGCGCGGGCAGGGCAGGTAGAGCAAGCCCTCCAGATGGCAGAGCAAATCGCAGACCCCAGCGAGCGTACCCGCGCCATGCTGAGCATAGCCACCGCTCTGCTTGGGATGGATGAGAAGAACTTATGAACAAGTCTCTCCCTGAAAAAAGTGTTCCCCTCTCCCACAGCGCGGGAGAGGGGAGTGAAGGCTAAAGGGGCAGGGAGTAAAGGCTCCCTTGTGCCTGAGCTACTGCGTATTGATATGGAGTTGGTGGGTGTCCAGGTCGAATGCCAGTTGGGCGTTCAGCGCCTTGCCGAGCAGGGAGGCGGGCGCCATTACACGCCCGTTGACGACCTGCAGGGGAACCTCCACAGGCAGTGCCTCACCGTCTAACAAGGCACGATTGGCGCGCACATCGAGCGTGAGCGTGCGCCCTGCCAGTTCGACCGTGGCGACCTTGCGCTGATTGTCCCAGCTCAGCCTGCCTCCTGCCTGTTCGAACACCTGCCGAATCGTGACGAGTGGGATGCCGTCCTGCACGCGCGGCGCCACATCGAACCGCACGGGGCGCGCATCGAGCAGTACCTCATAGCGCGTGATGTTGGCGGGCAGGCGCGTGCCGAAGGTGAGGGGAAGCCAAGTCGCCTTTGCAGGGGGTCGAGGCGCGTGCGCGGGGGCTGAAGGTACAAGCGCGATTTGCGGTGTAGCGAGCCTCTGCCCGCGCATGCGTGGGGCAACATCCGTCGGGCGCAGGTGGCTCTCGCCCAGCGTGGGCATCGACGCCATCTGCGTTTCGACAGGCGGGGCTGGCTCAATGGGTGGTGGACTGAGCCGATTGGCTCGGCTGGAGCGCGCTTCCGCTTGCGCGATTCGATAGGACACGGCGGGCGCACTGATGGGCGCAACGGCACGATGCGCCTCCTGCGGTGCGGAAGGCGCACTGGGTGTCATTCGCGGTGCAGGTTCCCGCGTCTCACCCAACGGGGCTGGTGGTCGGCTCAGGCGGCTCGCGCTATCCATCTGCCCTTCTATCCTTTCAGGCGTGCGCATGGTCGCCCCTGTGCGTGCCGTCACCGATGTGGGCGTTGCCAGCGTCGGCTCGTTCAGTCCGACCTGCTCGTCCGATTGCGCCGGTAGCGGGCGGTCGGTGCGCCCGCCCGGATTGTTCACCAACACGCGCGTCGGGGGCGATTTGAAGGTCTGGCTGCCATCGAAGCTCCACGCCTCGAGGGTGTGCCAGCCGTTGCGCTCGCGCGTGGTGTCCCAGTGATACACATAGGGCGCGTAGTTGCGCAGGGTGCGCACTTGCCCATCGACAAAGAACGACACATAGGGGCGCGACTGCCCGTTCACGCGCACCTCGATGGGCACGGTGCCCGACACGCTGGTCCCATGGCGCGGGATGATAATCGAGATAGGCGCGCTTGGGTCAGGCAGCAGTTCGATTTGCCCACGCAGAGTGCTAAGTAGCCGTCCACGCGCGTCGTACAGGCGCACCGTCGCCTCATGGAAGCCAGGGGGTAGCCCTGCACTACTGAGCGGTATCTGCAGGCTGTCCGTTCTGCCCGATAGTTGGCGATGCGCCACCACGATCCCGCCAATCTCCACCTCGACGGCGGCGGGGGCAACGCCTCGCAGTTGCAATGTGAGCGTGTTCGCGCCTCCCCGTACGATGCGCGCAGTGCCCTGCGCCTGCCCGCTCACCAGCGCAAATGAGGAGACGCCCGTCAACGCCAGCGCACTGGAAAGCCATTTCCTTCGATTTGAACCCATCCTTAGACCTCCTTAATCTTTGGTCGCAACGGCTTAAATTCGCGTGGAGTTTCCCAATTCCCTGCTATTTGGGCGATTCCTGCCGTTGAATCGGGTAAAATCTGCCCGATTTGACGCCCTACCCCTTGACTTTAAGGGGTAGCAATCGTCTAAACTACTATAGGTCCGCACGGGGAGTGAAAAATGGAGGCGTGGCATGGGCGGTTTTTAGGCGAGCGAGGTCCCACGGCATCGTGGGCAGTTGGGGCGCACACCTTGTTCACACCCCGCACGGGCGCGTCTGTACATCATCCAGCCGATGGAGGGGACCAGCATGGCGTATAATTTGACACCGGACGATCTCACCTACTTCGACGAGACAGGGCTGTGCTTCAACCAGATGCAGGACGAAGAGCTTGTGCAGTATGCCAAACAAGGCTGTCAACGCGCGATTGAAATTCTTATCCGCCGCTACCGTTCCCTCGTAGAGAGCAAAGCGCGCGCCTACTTCCTGATCGGCGCCGACCACGAGGATGTGGTGCAGGAAGGGCTGATCGGGCTTTACAAGGCGATTCGCGACTTCCGCTTCGACCGTATCCCGTCCTTCCGACCCTTCGCTGAAATCTGTATCACCCGCCAGATTATCACCGCCGTCAAGACAGCCACCCGCCAAAAGCACCAGCCACTGAACGATTACATCTCGCTCTATAATCCTCTGCAGAACAACGGCGAGGAATCGGACAGTTGCCTGGTGGAGATTCTGCCTGACCCGAACGCGCTGAACCCGGAGCAGTGGATTCTGGAGCGGAGGATTCCCCAAACGGTCCTGCGCCTGGTGCGCGAACTGCTCAGCCCGCTCGAACTGCAGGTGCTCGACTGCTATCTGGACGGATTGTCGTATCGAGAGATGTCGGAGCGGCTCAATCGCCACACGAAGTGCATCGATAATGCGTTGCAACGGATTAAGAAGAAGCTGAAGCAGGTGTATGAAGAGAACTACGGGGAGTCATCAGGCAACACGCGGCGCAAGCGCCGTGCCCGCATCGCCCCCGAGCTGGAAGACACCTCTCTATGAGCCGCGCTCTCTCTGTCGATACGAATGTGCTCGCGGTCGCCCGCGAGGTTCTGCAAGTGGAGGCGAACGCGATTCTTCGCCTGCGCGACCAGCTGGGCGAGCCGTTCGAGCAGGCGGTGCGGGCGATTCTGCGCTGTACAGGGCGACTGGTCATCAGTGGCGTGGGCAAATCGGGCGCGATTGCCCGTAAGCTGGCGGGCACATTTAGCAGCACGGGCACGCCCGCCCTCTTTCTGCACCCCACCGAAGCGGCACATGGCGACTTAGGCGCGGTGACGCCCGATGATGTTGCGCTCCTGCTCTCCTACAGCGGCGAGAGCGACGAACTCATCACGCTCTGTCCCGCCATCAAGCGGTTGCAGGTGTTCGTGATGGTGATGACCGGGCGTCCCGACTCGACGCTGGGGCGGATGGCGAATCTGGTGCTGAATGTGGCGGTGGAACGCGAGGCGTGTCCCCATAACTTGGCTCCCACAGCCAGCACGACGGCGATGCTCGCGCTGGGCGACGCGCTGGCGTTAGCCGTGATGGTCGCACGCGGATTCACCCCCAACGACTTCGCGCTCAATCATCCGGCGGGCACACTGGGCAGACGCTTGCTTCTGCGCGCCCACGATGTGATGCGCACAGGTGACGCGCTTGCCATTGTTCATCAAGAGGCGCCCCTGCGCGACGCGCTGTTCGCCATCACCAAAGCGGGCGCGGGCGCCGCCTGCATCGTGAACGACGCAGGCGTGATGGTCGGGCTGATTACCGATGGCGACATCCGACGCCGACTCCTGCAGGATGAACATGCTTTGCACGAACCCGTGCACCAGGCGATGACGCGCACGCCCTATGTGCTGAGAGGCAATCCGCTCGCCATCGAAGTGCTGGAGAAGTTCCAGAGCCTGCCTGTGAAAATCGGCGATATGCCCGTGCTGGACGACGAAGGTCGCCCCATCGGCATCATCGTGTTGAAAGATTTACTGCGCTGCCTCTGAACCGCTCTCTCGTTACTTGGGCGAGACGCCCAAGCAAGTACTGCACGGGCGGGACGCCCGTGCCACGGCGTGGCTTGGGCATCCTGCCCATTAGGTACAATTTGCACCGTATGAGCGATCAGCGGCGCATTCGAAACTTCTGCATCATTGCTCATATCGACCACGGCAAATCCACGCTGGCGGATCGGTTGATGGAGTTCACGGGCGCGATACCGCCCGGCACCACCGTTCAGCAGGTGCTGGACACGATGGATTTGGAGCGCGAGCGGGGCATCACGATAAAGATGACTGCTGTGCGCCTTTCCTACACAGCACGCGACGGACAGACCTACCAACTGAACCTTATCGACACGCCTGGGCATGTGGACTTCACCTATGAAGTGTCGCGCAGTCTCGCTGCATGCGAGGGCGCGATTCTGGTGGTGGACGCCTCGCAGGGCGTGGAGGCGCAGACCATCGCGAACACGAACCTCGCCTACAATCAGGGGCTGATTATCGTGCCCGTGATTAATAAAATCGACCTGCCCGCGGCAGACCCCGAACGGGTCAAAGAGGAGATGGAGCATGCACTGTTAATCGACCCTGCCGATGTGATTCTTGCCAGTGCGAAGGAGGGCATCGGCATCGAGGAGATACTGGAGGCGGTGGTTCAGCGTATCCCGCCGCCGTCGGGCAACCCAAACGCGCCCCTGCGCGCCCTCGTGTACGACTCGCACTATGACCCCTATGTGGGCGTGGTGGCGTATGTGCGTGTGGTGGATGGCTCGGTTCAACCGGGCGACCGCATCCGCTTCATGTCCACGGGCAAGGAGTTCGAGGTGGTGCAGGTGGGCTACTTCACACCGAAACTTCAGCCTGCGGAACGGCTGAACACGGGCGAGGTGGGCTACATCACGGCGGGCATCAAGTCCGTGAAGGACGCGCAGGTGGGGGATACGGTTACTTCTGCCCAGCGACCTGCCCGCGAGCCGCTACCCGGCTTCCGCAAGGTCAAACCGATGGTGTTTTGCGGGCTGTATCCCGTAGAAGGCGACAAGTTCCCCGACCTGCGCGACGCGCTGGAGAAGCTCAGCCTGAACGACGCTGCCATCACCTTCGAGCCAGAGACCAGCGCCGCGCTCGGTTTCGGCTTTCGGTGCGGGTTTCTCGGGCTTCTGCATATGGAGATTGTGCAGGAGCGTCTGGAGCGCGAGTTCGGGCTGGAGCTTATCGCCACCGCGCCCAGCGTGGTCTACCGCGTGACGCTGGACGACGGCACAATTCTGGAGATCGATAACCCCACGCGCTGGCCGAACCCCGGCAAAATCGCGCGGGTGGAGGAACCCATCGTGAAGGCGACGGTGATGGTTCCCGCCGAGTATGTGGGCGCGGTGATGGAGCTGTGCATGGGACGGCGCGGCGAGTTCATCCGCATGGAGTACCCCACCCCCCAGCGCGTGATTCTCTACTACCGCCTGCCCCTTGGTGAAATCCTGCTGGACTTCTATGACCAGCTCAAAACGCGCACCCGCGGCTACGCCTCGTTCGATTACGAGCCAGCAGGCTATCGTGAGGCGGATATGGTCAGGCTCGACATCCTGCTGAACGGCGAGCCGATAGACGCGCTGAGTTTTATCGCACCGCGCGAGCGTGCCTATCCCCGCGCCCGCGCCCTCGTGGAGAAACTCAAAGAGGTCGTCCCGCGCCAGCAGTTCGAAGTGCGCATCCAAGCGGCAATTGGCTCCCGGGTGATTGCTTCAGAGGTCATCAAGCCGTTCCGCAAGAATGTGATTGCTAAATGCTATGGGGGCGACATCACGCGCAAGCGCAAACTGCTGGAGCGTCAGAAAGAGGGCAAGAAGCGCATGAAGCAGGTCGGCACCGTCGAAGTGCCCCAAGAGGCGTTCCTCAGCGTGCTGAAGGTGAGTGATTAGCTTATCTGCACGCCCAAGCCACTGTAGCACGGGCATCCTGCCCATGTAATCCCCCTTAGAACCACCTTGCCGTGCTCTTTGCTTTCGGCAGTACTGGTGGGTCTGAGGATGTCAACTGCGACGGTATCGTGAATGACGCAGACCTGCTGGAGGTTCTATTCAACTTCGGTCAGGGATGCTAACTCGATTGTCCTGAAAATGCGTGGGCGAAAATCTCCCATTCAACGGGAGATTTTCGCCCATTGATGAGGGATTGTGTTGTATCTGGGAACTCACACCCTTCCGTTTGGAGAAAGATTCTGGGCGCAACCTGTTTCGGGGTTGTGGGATGGAAGCTAACCCCACTCCATGGCTGTACAATCTGCGAGGACAAATAAGAAAGCGGCTTGGGAAGCATTTCCCCAAGCCGCTTCTTGAACTCAGCCGTGCTTATTGACCACAGGGGGGAAGTTCAGGCAAGCCTCCCAGGTCGACCTGTTGGGGCGAACCTCCATCAACGGAAAGTTGGGCACGCCCGCAGGTGCTCGTGAAGTTGAGGGTGAAGACCGTACTTCCATCCGTGATGGCATAAGCACCACTCTTGGGATAGTCGCAGTTGTCCTCGAAGCGCGCATCTTCCATAGCGAAGTCAACCTCCACGCCTGCAGAGTTAGCATAGGTGCCTTCCCCTGTACAAGTCGCGGAGCCGTCGCTGTCGAACACGATGGTGCCCTCAAAGGTAAACTCCTCGCTGCAAGTCCCGGTCTGGAGGGTCATCTCTATCGAGACATTACTCGCAACAGCAATCTCAGCATCGATGAAAGTGAGCTCGATAGAGCCGTCGAAAAGTTTGTCACCTTCGACATAGTTATTGGAGGTGATATTCATTGTGCCTGCGATAGGATTGCCATCTTCATCATATACAAAGTCGTTGAGTGCCAGTACCAGCGAACCCCTGATGGGTGTACCGTTTTCACTGTAGTCGTCGCTGTACTGAATAGCGAGGATACCACTGACGAGATTGTCATCTTCGTCGAACTCAGCTCCACTCACTAAGAGGAGGGTGTACGAACCTCTGATGAAGTCACCATCCTCATCAGTGCAACCCGCGCCATAGTCTACAGCGACGACGAGGTTGTCCTCTGCGTCGAAATCGAAGCTTATTTCAGGGCAATCACCTTGTCGCGTTATCTTGCCTGAGCGGGGCTTGTGGCTCCTTCCACCCAGAGATCGATACACTTGTGATATGGAACGAAGCGCTTCTGGACCCTGCGGGACAATACTCGTAGCCTGTGTCGCTGCTTGGATCGCTTGTCGTGAACGAGGCGATAGTTGTGCATTAGAACCGCCACCGCCTCCACCGCCACCGCAGGCGTGAAGGGCGAAAACGACAACGCTAACTGCCACGAACTGCAACGCAGTTCTCTTGAAGACCGCACTATCTCTGAGCATGGTTTTACCTCCTGTTTCGTTTTGGGCGTTTCTACACTCCTTGAATGTGCTGATTCCATCTACATGGAGTGTAAAGAACACCCAGTACTACATATTATCGGGAGACCCCGCAAATTCTTTAGTCCCTGTGATGCCTTTTAGGGTTAGGAGACGCTTCATTCCATCATTCTATGCGAGGCGAACAGTTTCAGCCCTCACCCCCAGCCCCCCTCCCACGCTGTGGGAGAGGGGAGTTTGGCTCCCTCCCTCTCCCGAAGCATTGGGAGAGGGAGGGTCGGGGTGGGTGAGGGTCTTTGTAGCCCTCACCCCCAGCCCCTCTCTATCCCCCCTTTGATTCCCCCCTTACAAAGGGGGGCAAGGGGGGATGCTCCCCCTTCTCCTTGTGGGAGAAGGGGGCTGGGGGGATGAGGGTTTCCTCTCCGACTCATCTGTACAGCGGTAGCCTGAGCCTCTGGCTCATCAGGCTTTATGGGCAGGATGCCCAAGCCACTTTGTGTGGCTTGAGCCTCTGGCTCATCAGGCTTTATGGGCAAGATGCCCAAGCCACTGTAGCACGGGCGGGACGCCCGTGCTCCACGAAATGGAGGTTTTACATCGCTACAGGGTTAGTATCTGAATGTCCCTGAACCCTGCCAGGCGCAAGTCGTTTGTGAGGAAGGCATCACAACCCGCCACAAGCGCCGATGCCAGATGGATGGAGTCCAGCGCTTTGTATCCGTACAGAGCGCGAATTTCGGTTGCCTTGTCGATGACCTCCGTGCTTATAACCACAATTTCTTCAACGCGGGTAGCAAAGAATGAATCGAAGTCGGCAAGCAGGAGCCTATCTCCTCGGCGCAGAGGTAGCACGCGACACTCTAAGCGCGTGAGGTCGCTCACAACCAACACATCCGATGCTTGAAGCAACCCTTGCAAGCGCGCGTAGAACGGCGCAGTGCGCTCGATGAGGTAGATTACCGGTGCGCTGTCAAGGTAGATTTTCCTCATCGTCCCGTTCAGCCCGTGATTCGCGGATGTAGGCTTCTACTTCTTCGGGGGTCATTGGCACATGCCCTCTGGCTCTCTGACGCGCGTGAATTTCGTCCAGAAAACTCCACAGGTCTTTGCGGGATGACTCTGGCTGTTCAGGCGTGGGTGCAACAATCTGCACCTTCACGCGCCCGCGTATGGGTAGAGGAGTCTCCAGCACAATGGTTGTGCCGTCTTCGGTCGTGCCGATTGCCTCGTAGGTCTTCGTCAACACCATCACCTCAGGGAAAGTGTACCCTATAAGGAGCGTGTTTGAAAGGTGGGCAAAGGCTCGTCCACCCTACTGCCCGCAATATGAGGTACAATTGGTGTGGGACAGGTTGTGGTAGGCATAGGGACAGCGGCGATGGCAACGGCATGGATGCTGACCCGCGCGGAACTGCCTCATCCGCGCCCCGACTTTGAACGCAAGGCGTGGCACTCCCTGAACGGCTTATGGCAGTTCCAGTTCGACCCCGATGAACGCGGGCTGAGCGAGCGCTGGCACACGCGCGAGACGCCCTTCGAGACCACTATCCGTGTGCCGTTCGGCTGGGAAAGCCCGCTCAGCGGTGTGGGGCGACCCGATTATAAGGGCGTCGCGTGGTATCAGCGCGAGTTCCACATGCCGACCGAATGGCAGGGCAAGCGCATCTGGCTCTGCTTCGGTGCGGTGGACTGGAGTGCCCGAATCTGGGTCAACGGTCAGCCCGCAGGCGAGCATGAAGGGGGCTATTCCGAGTTCCGATTAGACATCACCCCGCATGTGCGCTTCGATGGGGCGAACCGTCTCGTGGTGCGCGTGGAGGACCGCACCGACCCCGAAACCCCACTCGGCAAGCAGATTCCCACTTGGTACACCAGCACCAGCGGTATCTGGCAGAGCGTGTGGCTGGAGGCGACGGGCGAGGCGCTTATCAAAGGGTGGCGCGTTCTGCCCGAAGGCGATAGGCAGGGCGTACCGACGGGCGTGGTGCGCCTGCAGGTAGAGATCGAACGGGGACAGCGGAACGATGCGCTGACGCTGAGCGTCTCCTCGCCCAATCGTCGCTTCCCAACGGTGCAAGTGACAGTACCACCGGGCGAAACCCGTGCCGAGCTGACCGTGCGCGTGCCGAACCCGCGCTTCTGGACGCCCGAAACACCTATCCTCTATCCCTTCCGTGTGCGCCTGAGCGAGCCGACGCGCAACCACGCGCCACTGGACGAGGTGCATGGCTACTTCGGCATTCGCACCGTCCGCTGGGGCACATATGGCGACACGGCGCATAGTTTCCTCCTGCTGAACGGCAAGCCGATTTTCCTGCGCGGCGCGCTTGACCAGTCGTTCAATCCTGAAGGTATCTACACCGCGCCCAACGATGAGTTCCTCAAGCGCGACATCCTGCTGGCGAAGCGGGCGGGGTTCAATATGCTCCGCCTTCACATCAAGGCGGACGAACCGTGCAAACTCTACTGGGCGGACAGGCTCGGCATGTTGATTCAAGCGGACATCCCTTGCGTCTACCTGCCTACCGCACGCGCCCGCCAACTCTTTGAGCGCACCATGCGCGACCAGATTGAACGCGACTTCAACCATCCGAGCCTCATTATCTGGACGATTTTCAACGAGGAGTGGGGCATCGGCTCGCTCGCGAACACCGACCGTGCCCATCGCGTGGACTGGGTTCTGCAGATGGTACACCTTACACGGCAGTTAGACCCCACACGCCTCATCCACGACAACTCGGGCTGGTCCCATCTGGAGACCGACCTCAACTCTTTTCATTGGTACGGGCGCGATGTGGACGGCTTCCGCGCCCACTATCGGCAGATTAACGAGCGCGAGATTGGCGTGGGCAAAGGCTGGAACTATATCGACGGGCGTGTCAGTCGTGGCGAGCCGTTCATCAACAACGAGTTCAGCTACCTCGCGGCGGGCGATGGCGATGGCGACTGGTCATGGGGCAACCTCGCCGTGATGAACGCCCTGCGCGGTCTCGACAAACTCGTCGGCTACACCTACACCGAGCTGACCGACATCGAATGGGAGCATAATGGCGTGTATAACTATGACCGCTCGCCCAAAGAGTTCGGCTTCGATTTCTGGGCGACGGGGATGGGCGTCAAGGACCTCTTTGCAGAAGACTTTCTGGTGTTGGATGTGCCTGCCATCAAGCGGGCAAGGCGCGGTGAACGGGTGCAGGTTCCCGTGCTGTTCAGCCACTTTTCGGGGCGATGGAGCACGGCATCGCTTGGGCTGTGTTATCGGCTGGACTGGCTGGACACGCTGGGCAACCGCCATCGGGGCAAGGTGGTTCAGCAACCGATTGCGGGCGCACCACCTTACCAATTGACCCGGCTCACCACGCTCGAAATCACCCTACCCGACCAGCCCGCGCTGGCGACGCTCGTCGCTTGGCTGGAGGACGCGCGCGGAAAACGGATTCATCTCAATTACACGCAGTGGGCGGTCGCGCTGGACGAGATTGCGCCTGTCGAATGGCTCGATTCGCGCCGAATGGCGGTGCGTTTCCGTCCGACGGACTATGTGCAGAGCCAGTTCAGCGAGCAGAGCGCGCCCACCACGCCGATTGTGGGCAAGCATTATGGGCGCGGGCACGGCTTTGTGGAGTACACTGTGCGCCTGCCTGAGGATGTGCCTATCGAACGGCTGGAGCGCATCACGCTCGTGATGGAGGTGAGCGCGAAGGCGGGACGCGAAAAGGTCGATTGGGCAGAGCGCGTGCATCCTGCCGACTATCCCCAAACGGACGGCACAAAGTTCCCGTCGCGCGTGCAGGTGGGGCTGATGGGCAGGCAGGTGGCGGTCTGGGCACTGCCCGATGACCCTGCCGATGCGCGGGGCGTGCTGTCGCACTGGGCGGGCGCGGAGCGCGGCTCATACGGCTACCGCTGTGAGGCGACCCTCGAGCTGACCCCTGAACTGCGGGCGCGACTCCAGCGCGAGCGCGTGGTCCCGATTCGTCTGACTGTGCCACCCGATAAGCCCGGCGGTGTCGCCATTTATGGCGCCCAGATGGGCTGCTACCCGATGGAGCCTGTGCTGATTCTGCACTTTAGCAAGCGATGATTCGATTTTCCAACGGTCAAGAGATAGAGTTTTTCACGGGGAGCGGTGCGCTCGGTTTCGATGGGCGTGGCTGGTGGTGGGAGTATCCCCTGCGCTGGCTGGGGCTGATAGACCCATGCGCGCTGGCTATCGTGGTCAAAACGCTCACGCTCCATCCGCGGCGCGGGAATCTACGCGGGTACGCCCCGTGGCGCTGTGTGCGCCTTCTGCCCGGCGGCACGGTGAACGCCGTCGGGCTGACCAACCCAGGCATCGAGGGGTGGGTTCGCACCTGCTACCCGCGCATGCAGAGGATGCGCCTGCAGACGGTGGTCTCGGTCTATGCCGAATCGGTGGACGAAGCGACGCAGTTCGCCCGCCTGTTAGCCCCTCTGCACCTCACTGCCATCGAACTGAACGCCTCCTGCCCCAATGTGCCGCACGATTTGGCGGTCGCCCATGTGGTGGCGATTGCACAGGTTCTGCGCGAGGCGAGACACCCGCTGATTGTGAAAGTGGGCTACGACCAGCCCTATGTGGAGATTGCGCAGGCGTTGGAGGGGATAGCGGAGGCGGTTCACGCGATTAATGCGGTGCCGTGGCGCTTGGTGTTTCCCGATAAGCCCTCGCCACTTGCGCATCTGGGCGGGGGCGCAGTGTCGGGCGAGCCGATTCGTCCCTTCGTGCGCGAGGCGGTCGCCCACCTGCGTCAAGCGACCCGATTGCCGATTATTGCGGGGGGTGGAATCTACACCCTGCGCGACTTGGAGGAGCTGTGGGCGCTGGGCGCACGCGCGTTCAGTATCGGCACGCTGTTCCTGCGTGCCCCGTGGCGACCCAATCGCCTGATTCGGCAGTGGCGCGTGCGCCCTGTGGAAAGGTCTGCACCTACTTAATCTCGACTTTGGCGCCGACCTCTTCGAGTTTGCGCTTAATCTCCTCGGCTTCCTCCTTGCTGACGCCCTGCTTCACGGGTTGGGGTGCGCCCTCTACCAAGTCTTTTGCCTCTTTCAGACCCAGCTGGGTGATTTCGCGCACCACCTTGATAACCTGCAGTTTCTGGTCGCCCGCGCTGGCGAGAATGACATCGAACATGGTTTTCTCTTCAGCGGGTGTGGCTTCAGCAGGTGCGCCGGCGGGCATCATGCCGGGCATCGCGGCGACCGCGACGGGCGCCGCGGCGGTGACGCCATACTTCTCTTGGAGAGCTTTGACCAGCTCGTTCAGCTCCATCACCGTCATTTCGTCGATGGCTTGAATAATCTCTTCTGCGGTCAACTTTGCCATAGGTTCGCCTCCTTCGTTTGGTTTTTTTCAGGCTTGCGCCTTCTTATCGGCAACGGCTTGCAAGGTGCGCACGAACTGCCCGATGAGTTCAGACAGTGTGCCGACCAGTCCGCTGAGGGGCGATTGTAATGCGCCGAGCAACTGCGCCAGCATCACTTCGCGTGAGGGCAACTTCGCCAGTTCCTCCACCGCGCTGGCAGGGTAGACGCGCTGACCCAGCACAAGTGCTTTGACTTCCGTCTTACGCACCTGTTTGATGAACTCCACCAGCACTTTGGCGGCGGCTGCTTCGTCGCCCTGAATGAAGGCGACGGCAGTCGGTCCCTGCAGGTAGGGTTCCAGTTCGGGTGGCAGGTTGCCGTTGGCTGCCCGTCGATAGAGCGTGTTTTTGACCACGCGCAGTTCCGCGCCCGCTTGGCGCAGCTGGCGACGCAGGTCAGTAATCTCGCGCACGGTCAGCCCGCGATAGTCGGTCAAGATTTGTCCGTGCGCCTGCGCTAGCCATCGCCGAATCTGTTCCACTTGTGCCACCTTTTTGGGGGATGGCATCGGTTTCACCTCCTGTCGTTCGACCCGTGCCCGTTTCGCACATGGGCGATTGCCCGTTAAATGCGAAAAGCGAGCCGTGCAGACCAGCAGGCTCGCAAGAGGGCGAACTGCGAAGTTTCAAGCGAATGGCGAGCGATGGCGCCGCGCCACCCACTTCAAAAGCGATTCGCCCGAAACACACTCTTTGCGTTGCCCTCGGCAGGCAGACCGTTGCTCGGATTATGCCCGCAAAGCGGGACGCCTGCTGTCTGCGGTAATCGCGGGGGCTATTATACCCGATAATGTGGGTTTGTCAAGTCGCTCAGAAACTGCCCCAGTTGCGCGGAAGGAAGAGCTGGATATAGCGTTGGATGGCGTAGCGGTCGGTCATGCCCGCGATATAGTCGCATACCGCCTGTGCGCGCGCCTCGATGCTCTCTTCGCGCGGGCGGAAATTGTCGGGCAGGGCAGTGGGGTGCTCCATGTAATATTCAAAAAGCTGATAGATGATGGTACGCATCTTTTCGCGTTCTGCCAACACGCGCGGATGGTGATAGAGATTTTCGAACATGAACTCCTTCATGCGGTTCATCGCTTCCAGCATGGTGGGGCTGAGTTGCACGGCGGGCTTGCCGTCGCTTTGCTCCACCACATCCATCACCATGCGAGCGATGCGCTGGCTGTGGGTGTGCCCCAGAAAATCGATGAGGTCGTGTGGCAGGTCGTGGGCGGTGAGCAAGCCTGCTCGTATGCCGTCATCTAAATCGTGATTGAGGTAGGCGATGCGGTCGGCGATGCGCACGACGGTCGCTTCGAGTGTGGTGGTCTTTTCGCTTTCGGCGTGGCTGAGGTCGGCACGCCCTTTGGAGTGCCCGATAATGCCCTCGCGCACCTCGTGGGTCAGGTTCAGCCCCTGTCCGTCTTTCTCCAGCACATCGACCACGCGCAGGCTCTGCTCATAGTGGCGGAAGCTGCTGTGGGGCAGGTAGCGCCTCACGATTTCGTCCAGTGCCTCCTCGCCCGTGTGCCCGAAAGGTGGGTGTCCCAAATCGTGTGCCAGCGCAATCGCTTCGGTCAGGTCTTCGTTCAGGCGCAGGGCGCGGCTGATGGTGCGGGCAATCTGCGCCACCTCCAGCGTGTGGGTCAGGCGCGTGCGATAGTGGTCCTCTTCGGGGTCGAGGAACACCTGCGTTTTGTGCTTGAGGCGTCGGAACGCTTTGCAGTGGATGATGCGGTCGCGGTCGCGCTGGAAGGCGGTGCGCACGGAGTCGGGCGGTTCGGGCACGGGTCGCCCACGCGATTCCGCGCTTTTGGCAGCATAGGGCGCGAGGGTCTCGCGCTCCAACTGCTCCAGTCGCTCCCGAATGGTCATGGTCAGTATTGAATCAGGGTGTATATCTCGTAGCCACGCAGGTTCTTGCGCCCGCCGAGAAAGGTCAGCTCGATGAGGAACACGAAGCCTGCCACGGTGCCCTTCAGCCGTTCAATCAGTCGTGCGGAAGCGGCGGCGGTGCCGCCCGTCGCCAGCAGGTCATCCACCACGACCACGCGCTGTCCTGGCTCGATGGCGTCCACATGGATTTCGACGGTGTTCGTGCCGTATTCGAGAGCATACTCTTCGGCAATCTTCTCGCCGGGCAGCTTGCCCAGCTTGCGGATAGGCACGAAGCCCAATCCCAGATTGACCGCGATGGGCAACCCGAACACGAACCCACGCGATTCGATGCCCGCTATCACATCGGGCTTCCGCGAGCGGGCATGCTCGGTCATCAGGTCAATCACTTCGCGTAGTGCCTGTGGATGCTTCAGCACGGGCGTAATATCTTTGAAGATGATGCCCGGCTCCGGGAAGTTCGGTATATCGCGCACCAACTGCGCCGCCAGCAATTCTGCCATCGTCCTACCTCCTCCGAGTTTGGAACCGATAGAGTATACCCTGCAGTGATGCACTGAATCTGCCCACGACAAAAAGCAGGATTTTGCAGGAGTGGCGGCGTATATTGCTTAAGCAGGGATAGGCATGGCGTTCGTGAAAATTTTAACGGCATGCAGGCATCGACTCGCAGACCTGTGTTATAATAGCACAGAGGTTGTGAGCATGGGCAGGAACTAAACGGGCAGCCGTGCCGTATCTATCTGCAGGAGCGTCTTAATAGCAGGCGCTGGACAGACAGGAACATGGCAGATTGTGAAGAAGTTCACAGAGTAGCCATCGTGGTCAGGAGGTGAAGGCAAGTTGCCTATTTTGGATGAGGAGACGGAAATGCTTGTAGAATCGCAGGCGGCGGTACGCACGGGGCGGCTGGGGCGTGAAGTGCCCTATGCCGACCCGTTGGAGCTGGAGGACGAGAATCTGGCTCTGGAGGAGGTCGAGCCCATCGATGAGGAGCTGACCTCCATCGGGCTGGCAGGCATCGACCTCGACGAGGAGCTGGAGGAGGAACCCGATTTCTGGGGTGGGCTGGACGAGGAGACGCCCCACGAAGATGATAGCGTGGATGTGGAGCTGTGGATGCTCCAGAGCCGTCGCTCGCAGCTGTTGACCCCAGAAGAAGAGATTCGTTATGCCCAGCAGGTGCAGGAGGGCGAGCGCCTGCTACGGATTCGGCGCGAACTGGCAGAAAAGCGTAAGGTCGCCCCAGAACAAATTAGCGAGGAGGAGTGGGCATCCGCTGCCGGACTGCCACCCTATGAACTCGCGTTTCGTCTGGAAGAGGCGGACGAAGCGAAGCGCAAGCTCATCGAATCGAATCTGCGGCTGGTGGTGAGTGTCGCCAAGCGGTATGGCGCACGCGGGGTCTCCATCGCGGACCTGATTCAGGAGGGCAATCTGGGGCTGATCCGCGCGGTCGAGAAGTTCGATCCGAACCGCGGCTTCCGCTTCAGCACCTACGCCACCTGGTGGATCCGCCGCGCAATTGCCCGCGCCATCATCAACCACGGGCGCACCATCCGCATCCCCGTCTATGTGGCGGAGCTGATTAACCGCGTGATTAAGACCGAGCAGCGCCTCCAGCAGATTCTCCAGCGGGAGCCGACCGACGAGGAGATTGCTGAAGAGATTGCTCGCGAGCGCGCGGCACAGGAGCTGGTGCAGATGCTGGGGCGCATGCCCACCGAGGATGAGATTCGGCGCCACATGCCGAAGGTGAAGCGCCACATCACGCCGGAGCGGGTGCGCGAGATGCGCCGTGCCTCCATCGAACCCATCTCCATCGAAAGCCCGGTCGGCGAGCGGGAGAACGCGACGCTGGGCGAGTTCATCCCATCGCAGGATATGCCCACGCCTGCCGATGCGCTGGAGCGACTCATCTTGCGCGAGCAGATCGATATGATTCTGCAGAAGCTCCAGCCGAAGGAGCGTGATGTGGTGCGCCTGCGCTTCGGACTGGACGACGGTCAGCAGCGCACGCTGGAAGAGGTGGGCGCCGCGCTGGGCATCACGCGCGAGCGGGTGCGTCAACTGGAACTGCGTGCCCTGCGCAAACTGCGCGTGATTGGCGAACGCATCGAAGACCTGCGCCGCAGTAAAGGACTCGATCTGGAGCAGGCGCTCGCCGAAATCGGCGAGATTCAGTAAACGCGCACAACGACAGGCGTGCGCCTGCACAAAACGGCGATGACCGAAACACGAGTGCCCATCCCGACCCTGGAACGGCTGGCGACCTATCTACGGGTCCTGCTCGACGCCCGCGAGGCAGGGGTACAGACCCTTTCCTCGCAGGATATCGAGCGGCTCTCTGGCATCAGCGCCGCGCAGTTCCGCAAAGATCTCTCCTATTTTGGGGAGTTCGGCAAGCCCGGCGTCGGCTACTTCACCCATCAGTTGATCGAGTGCATCGAGCGCATCCTGCGCGTGGATCGCGAGCAGCCGATGTTGCTGGTGGGCGCGGGCAATCTGGGCGCGGCGCTGGTCGGCTACCCCAACTTCCGCGCCCACCGCTTCCGCATCGCCGCGGTGTTCGACAATAACTTCGTCAAAATTGGGCGACCGTTTGGCGACCTCATCATTGAAGATATTGCCCGCCTGAAGGAGGTCAACGCGCGGATTGGGGCGCAAATCGCGATTATCGCCGTGCCCGCCAGCGCCGCGCAGGAGGTTGCCGACCTGCTGGTGGAGGCGGGCATCCGCGCTATCCTGAACTTCGCGCCCACCAGCCTCAAAGTGCCACCCCAAGTGTATGTGCGCAATGTCTCCTTCCTGCAGGAATTGGCAGTGCTTTCGTATCATCTGGCGCAGAGCGCGGGCGAACGCCGGGCAGAGTCCGCCCCGCATGACAAAAGTATGGGCATAGTGCCCTACGCCCCTACCAGTGTCGGTGGGGAAGGCAGTGCCAGCGTCGAACCAGCGGTACCAACCGCCGATGGACGCGCCCCAAAGCAAGGCAACGGGAAACGGTCCGGAGCCATCAAGAAAGCCGGTGCGAAGCGGAAGGAGCCAAGCAATGCAGTATGACTTCCTCGTGCTTGGCAGTGGGATTGCTGGTCTGACCTTCGCCCTTAATGCCGCTGAAGTTGGCTCGGTTGCTGTCATTACAAAAAAACAGCGCTCCGAATCGAACACGAACTACGCGCAGGGAGGCATCGCTGCTGCGATAGGAGCCGACGATTCGTGGGAACTGCATATGCAGGATACGCTCATCGCGGGCGCGGGGCTGTGCGACCCTGAAGCGGTGAAGGTGCTGGTACAGAACGGCGCGCGCGTGGTGCAATGGCTCATTGATCTGGGCGCCCAGTTCGATAGGAACCCCGACGGCTCGCTGGCTTTGGGACGCGAGGGCGGACACTCACGCAACCGAATCGTGCACGCCGCCGACCACACCGGCTACGAAATCGAGCGCACCCTCCTACGCGCCGTGCGCCACACGCCCAACATCACCCTGCTGGAACACGACTTCGTGCTGGACCTGATTGTCGAGGACAACGAATGTGTGGGCGTGCAGGTGCTGGACACGCTCACAGGCGACCTGTTCGAGATTCGGGCAGAAGCCGTTCTGCTGGCGACCGGCGGGTGTGGACAGGTCTACCTGCATACCAGCAACCCGCTGATTGCCACAGGGGACGGCATCGCGATGGGCTGGCGGGCAGGCGCAGTTATTGCGAATATGGAGTTCATTCAGTTCCATCCCACCACGCTCTATCTACCGGAGCCCGAAGCCCAGGCGTTTCTCATCTCGGAGGCGGTGCGGGGCGAGGGGGGCATCCTGAAGCGGCGTGATGGCTACCGCTTCATGCCCGATTATGACCCACGCGCTGAGTTAGCCCCGCGCGATATCGTCGCCCGTGCCATCGACGCCGAACTGAAAAAAACCGGTGACCCCTTCGTCTATCTGGATATCACTCATCTGGAACCTGAGTTTATCAAGGGGCGATTCCCCACCATCTATCAGCGCTGTCTGGAGCAGGGCATCGATATCACGCGCGAGCCAATCCCTGTTGTGCCCGCGGCGCACTATGTGTGTGGGGGCGTCTGGACAGACCTTTGGGGGCGTACGACGGTGAAGCGGTTGTATGCCTGTGGTGAGGTCGCCTGCACGGGTGTGCACGGTGCAAATCGGCTGGCGAGCAACTCGCTGTTGGAAGCGCTGGTGTTCGCTGAGCGTGCCGCCCAGCATGCCTGCACGCGCCTCTACGAGCCGCCCCCCGTGCCGCCCCGCCCCCCATCCGAGCTGTTGGACCTGTCCGACTCGCCGGACTTGTCCGACATGTCGGACCTGTCCGACTCGTTCGATTGGGCGCAGGCACGCCTGCACATCCGCCAGCTGATGCAGTCGAAAGTGGGCATCGTGCGCCGTGTGGAGCGCCTCCGGCAAGTGCAGGCGGAACTCCGCGCCCTGCTTGCCCGCATCGAGGCACATTATCGCCAGCAACCGCCCACCGTCACCACCTGCGAGACGCGCAACCTCGCCACCTGCGCCCTACTCATCACCGAGTGCGCCCTCCAGCGACGCGAAAGCCGCGGACTGCACTATGTGCTGGACTATCCCGAACCGCGCGATGAACTCGCCTATCCCACTCTGCTCCGTCCTCGCCATGAAAAAGATCGACTGCATCCTGCGCCCGCATAAATTGGAGGAGGTCAAGACCGCGCTCAGCGAGCTGGGCATCACCGGCATGACCGTGAGCGAGGTGCGCGGCTGTGGCAGCTCCGCGCCCGAACCGAGCAGTTTCGGCGAGGAACTGATTATCCGCCTGCCGATACGCCTGCGCCTCGAAATGGTCGTGCCCGATGAGATGGTCGAACCCGTTATCGAAACTATCCTGCGCCACGCCCAGACAGGTCAGCCCGATGACGGCAAAATCTTTATCTTGCCCTATCACGACGCGATTCGCGTCCGCACTGAGGAGCGCGGCGAGCCTGCCTTGTGATGGCTCTTGCATACCCCTTGACAACGCTGTCCGTCAGAGGGTAATATTTAGCCACTCTAAATATTGGAGGTGGTAGAGCGATGACGGAACAAGCGTCTCCCGGGGTGCTGGTCTCAACCGATTGGGTGCAGGAACACCTGAGTGACCCGACGATTCGCATCGTGGAGGTGGATGTCGACACGACGGCATATGAGCAGGGGCACATCCCCGGTGCCCTCGCCTTCAACTGGCAGACGCAACTGCAGGACCCCATCCGACGCGACATCATTTCCAAGTCGGACCTGGAGCATCTGCTGAGCGAGCTGGGCATCAGTAATGACCATCTCATCGTGCTGTATGGCGACAACAACAACTGGTTTGCTGCCTATGCTTTCTGGCTGTTGCAGTTGTATGGGCATGAGCGGCTGGCGTTGATGGACGGTGGGCGCAAGAAGTGGCTGGCAGAGGGGCGTCCTCTCACGACGGAAGTGCCCCGTTATCCCCGCACGGAGTATCGCGCGAAAGACCCCGATCTGTCTCTACGCGCCTTCTACCCGCAGGTGCGCGAGAGCCTCGGTCGCCCCGATGTGGCGCTGGTCGATGTGCGTTCGCCCCAGGAATACACGGGCGAGATTCTCGCGCCACCCGGCTTGCTGGAGACGGCTCAGCGGGGTGGGCACATCCCCGGCGCCCGCAACATCCCATGGGGACTGGCGGTGCGCGAGGACGGCACTTTCAAATCGCCCGATGAGCTGCGTCAGCTCTATATGCCTCAGGGCATCACGCCCGACAAAGAGGTGATTGCCTACTGCCGAATCGGCGAGCGCTCCTCACACACATGGTTCGTGCTGAAGCATCTGCTGGGCTATCCGAGGGTGCGCAACTATGACGGCAGCTGGACAGAGTGGGGCAACATCATAGGTGCGCCTATCGAGCGCGAGGCGCCCACCACGACCCACGGCGGCATGAGTGACGCCCCTTGCCCACAGTAAGCGAGCGTTCGCTATCTATGCGGCTTTGCGTTCCTGGGTCGGTAGCCACTGCGCGAGGGTGCGCCTCAGCGCATCTGGCTTGATAGGCTTGGTGAGGTAGTCGTCCATCCCGCAGGAAAGGCACTTCTCGCGGTCACCCTCCAGGGCATTCGCAGTGAGCGCGATAATGGGGGTACGCATGCCTCGCCTGCGCAGTTGGCGCGTCGCCTCGTAGCCATCCATTTCGGGCATCTGGCAGTCCATTAGGATTAAATCATAGGCATTTGCTGTCGCTTTCTGCACCGCTTCGACTCCACTCGTGGCGCAGTCCACTTGGAGTTGCCATTTGCTCAGCAGGCGCATGGCGACCTTGCGGTTAATCTCGTTATCCTCCACCAGCAGGATGCGCTTGCCTGCTGGGATGTCGGGCAGGGCGACAGTGGGTTCCGACGGGGCAGGGGAAGGTATAGGGGTAAGGGACAGCGGCAGATCAACATAGAAGGTACTGCCCTTGCCCAGCTCGCTTTGAAGCCCGATCTGCCCGCCCATCAGTTCCGTTAGTCGCTTGCAAACCGTCAGTCCCAGCCCTGTGCCACCGTATTTGCGAGTAGTGCCACCATCTGCCTGCGTGAACGGCTCAAAAATGACCTGGTGTCGATCAGGCGGAATGCCGATGCCTGTGTCACGCACACTGAGCCGAACGCCCTGCGGATAGAGACGCGATGGCTCCAGGCGAATGACAATCTCGCCTTGCTCGGTGAACTTGATGGCGTTGCTGAGGAAGTTCGCCAAGATTTGACGCAGGCGCACAGGGTCGCCCATCACCCCGCGCGGAGCAGTTTCATCGATCTCGGCTCGCA
>FWWL01002319.1_pt1 | contig 40247 bp, 27 predicted proteins | sample 2228331 | NCBI WGS metagenome assembly FWWL01 (sample SAMEA103939775, study PRJEB20133) | metagenome
TCTTCAACGTGTTGCTCCAGATTCTGGAAGATGGGCGCCTGACGGATGGTCAGGGGCGCGTCGTGAACTTCCGCAACACGGTGCTCATCATGACGTCGAACATTGCGTCGACGATCATCGAGCAGATGGCGGGTGGCGATCCGGAGCGACTCGATCGCGCGGTGCGCGAGGAGTTGCGCCGTTACTTCCGGCCCGAGTTCCTCAACCGCGTGGATGAGATCATCATCTTCAACGCTCTGCGGCGCGAACACATCGAGCGCATCGTGGATATCCAGATGCAGCGTGTGGCGGCGCGCTTGGCCGAGCGCAAGATGACGATCGAGTTGACTCCGCGCGCAAAGGCCAAGCTGGCCGAGGAAGGGTACGATCCGGCCTACGGCGCGCGGCCACTGCGACGTGCCATCCAGCGCCTTATTGTGGATCCCTTGGCTCTGCAGATTCTCGAAGGCAAATTCCACGACGGCGACCGTATCCGTGTGGATGGAGATGCCGACGGGAAGATGGTGTTCGAGAAAGCCTAAACTCAACTCTCACGGAGGGTGCGGCCGACGAAATGAAACGTGAAATCCTTCACCGACACCTGCCCATTGTGGCAATCGTCGGCCGCCCCAACGTGGGCAAATCCACTCTCTTCAATCGCATCACGGGGCGGCGAAAGGCCGTCGTGCTCGACACACCCGGGGTGACGCGAGACCGCAACTACCACGTGGCCGAATGGAACGGGATGCGCATGCTCGTGGTCGACACGGGCGGCTACGAGAGCGAGCCGACCCACGAGCTGAGCGAGGCCATGCGCGAACAAACGCAGCTGGCGATCGACGAAGCCGACGTCATCATCCACGTGATGGATGCGGACGAACCTCTCAATCCCACCGATCACGAGATCCAGGAGCTTTTGCGCAAGGCGGGGAAGCCGGTTTTTGTGGCGGTCAACAAATGCGATAACGACGCGCGACGCCTGGCCGCCCTGGCCGAGTTTTCTGTGCTGGGCGCGGAGCTCTATCCCATCAGCGCCCTTCATGGCCTACGCACGGGGGAACTGCTCGATGCCGTGACGGCAGCGCTTCCCCAACGCAGCGACGACGAGGAGCAAGCCGAGGAAAGCATTCGTGTGGCCGTCGTGGGGCGCCCCAACGTCGGCAAGTCAACACTTGTTAACAAAATTCTTGGCTACGAACGCGTGATCGCGAGCCCCGTCCCTGGAACAACGCGCGATCCGGTCGACACGACTTTTCGCTACGGCGACAAGCTTTACACGTTGATCGACACGGCGGGTATTCGAAGGCGCGGACGTATTCAACGCGGTGTGGAGAATCTCTCCGTGCTGGCAGCCTTGATGAGCTTAGAGCGATGCGATGTGGCCTTGATCCTCGTCGACGCCACCGAAGGGCTGACGGATCAGGATGCTCACGTGGCGGGCTATGCTGTGGATGCCGGCTGCGGCTGCATCATCGTGATCAACAAGTGGGATCAGGTCGAAAAGGACGAGAAAACGGCCGGTGCCTTCGTCAAGGCCCTGCGCAGCGAGTGGGGGTTTCTCAAGCATGCGCCTGTGGTCCACGTCTCTGCCCTGACGGGCCAGCGTGTGCCGCGGCTCTTCGAGCTCATTGACAGGGTTTATGCCGAGTACTCACGGCGGATTGAGACGAGTGAACTCAACGATTGGCTGCAGCGCGCTCTTGCACGGCAGTCGCCTCCCATTCAGAAGGGCCGCCAGCTCAAGATCAAGTACATCGTGCAGACGGGCACCAAGCCGCCGACGTTTACGCTCTTCGTCAACAACCCGGAGCTGATGCATTACTCCTACGAACGCTACCTCCTCAATCAGCTGCGTGAGGCGTATGGGTTTGAGGGAGTTCCCATCCGCCTGCGCTTGCGCGAGAAATAGCGCGCCCCTCGACGTCGCGTGCGCCCGGAACACAACAATTGTCTTTGCCAAGATGCTCGTCGGCAGGCGCTGGTGCAAGGCTCCTTTGACCGACCGCGGCAAACGCATCTCAGTGCTCGGTGGACCTGACTACGGCAAAAGAAGGATACGCCCAGACCGCGCAACTCCATTGAAGTCCGTTGCCTCTCACCCGTGGTGGAGATCGGTGAGCTCGCTGGCGAACGCAAGAGGTGACGCACGATTTGAGGGGATACTTCACGCCTAGAAGAATCCTTCCTCGGTCCATCCCCGAAGTGGCCGTTCCCGGCGCTGAGCTTGGTGACTTCGCTATGGGCTCGTCTTTTCGTGGCCGATTAGTTCCTGCAAGGGAAGTGACGCGCGAAGGGCCTTGGGGTTTGATGCGGGTTATGGACATGACAACAAATGCCAAGGTCTTCACTGAGTGCGGGCCGAACGAAGAATGCGAGGGCGCCGCAATGCAGGCCTCGCGACGAAGCCGATGGATTGAGCTGTGCGACTTGCTTTCAGGAGCGGTGCTTGCGGTGGCGCGCGAATCGCTGACATGCTCGCGCGCTCCTGATGATCGCCTCGACGCGCTCAAAGAGATTGTCACGGTGGCGCAGCGACTTTTCATGCTCGAGCGTGCGCTTGCCGGCACCATGGATCTGGCCGGAGATGAAACGATGACGTTCGACGCGGCGACTCTTGCGGATCGCCTGAGGGCCTTTCTGGAGGAAAACCAATCCAACAATGCCCCGAAACACGAAGACGAGGCGTAATCATGATAATCTAAACGAATGATAACGACTGACCGATAACGTTCCCCTAATCGGACATTTTCATCTTGGTGAGTAATCGGCCGTGACCAGTGCACGCCAGCGAGGCGTCGCTCCAGTCAAAGAGCTCATGTGCGGCTGGGCAGTCGTCACAGGCGAACACAGTCAGAGTCTTCGCCGTGAGTCCTTTTCAGGGCGCCCCTGGGAGCACGGACGTTTCGTCCGCACGGGATGTTTCGTCCACACCTTGGAATGCAAACAACTTTACTGTGCATTCAGCGGTTGCCCCGAGGGCGCTCCGGGGAGCGCGCACGCCCCGTCCGCACCATATTCCTCGCCAACATCTTCGAGCGCGAAGAACATTAGCATGCACTCGGCGGTTCCGTGGGACCCTTTGACGCCAAGCCGGCGCGTCTGGTCCATTGGCCATCGCTTGACCAACGTTTTCTGTTGGTTTTCGTTCTCGGAATGCTCTGAGGGCCAGGGTACTTCCTGCCTCGCCCTCACATAAGCGTGGCCGCCGCCCAGCGCTGGCCGCTCTTACGTCGCGCAGCAATATGCCGCTGGTGCGTCTTCGCGTTACCAGCCCAGGACGTAAGAAAAGATGAGAGGCGCGACGATGGTGGCGTCGCTTTCAATGATGAAGCGCGGCGTGTCGACGCCGAGCTTGCCCCACGTGATTTTCTCGTTGGGCACGGCGCCGCTGTAAGACCCATACGAGGTCGTCGAATCGCTGATCTGGCAGAAGTAGGCCCAGAGTGGGATGTCCTCCCAGCCAAGATCCTGGGTCATCATGGGCACGACGCAGATCGGGAAGTCGCCCGCGATGCCGCCACCGATTTGGAAGAAGCCAATACCACGGCCTACTGCATTCTCGCGGTACCATTGCGCGAGCCACATCATGGCTTCGATTCCGCTTTTGACAATGTTGGGGGAGAGCTCGCCGCGGATGCAGTGCGCGGCAAAGATATTGCCGAGCGTCGAGTCCTCCCATCCCGGCACAACGATGGGAAGATTCTTTTGCGCAGCGGCAAGAAGCCAGCTATCGGCCGGATCAATCTCATAGTACTGTTCGAGCGCACCACTCAGGAGCAGTTCGTAGAGGTACTCGTGGGGGAAGAGCCGCCTGCCTTCAGCCTGGGTCTTTTGCCAAAGTGGCATGAGATGCTTCTCAATGCGGCGGAACGCTTCTTCTTCCGGGATGCACGTGTCGGTAACTCGGTTGTAGTGCTCGCGAAGAAGTCGCAGCTCCTCTTCCGGGGAGAGGTGGCGATAGTGAGGCACGCGCTTGTAGTGCGAGTGCGCGACGAGATTCATGACATCTTCTTCGAGGTTGGCGCCCGTGCAGCTGATGATGTGGACCTTGTCGCGGCGGATCATTTCAGCCAGCGAAATGCCCAGCTCGGCCGTGGACATCGCGCCAGCGAGCGTGATCATCATCTTGCCGCCCTCGTTGATATGGGCGTCGTAGGCCTGAGCAGCGTCCACGAGTGCGGCGGCGTTGAAGTGGCGGAAGTGCCTCAAGATGAATTGCGACACAGGCCCCTTGTTGGCCATCGTGCGATTCCTCCACGTCGTTGAAATTCTGGGGGCATGGGCACGCATGAGTACGCGCCACTTGCCAGCAGCTTATGATAAGTTTTTCTTGTTGATTCTGTGCGTTGTTGGCGAGTTTTCGCTGCTTTTTCTCCGATTGCGGTGGGTGGCGGTGGACCAGCCCCGCGTTCGAATTGCTGTAGGTAGGAAGCACGACGTCAGAGAAGCAAATAAATTCGGCGTGAGTGGCCGCCCAGGCAAAAACGAAGCGGTTGCGGTGGAAAACTTGAGTCGAGCAGGCGCTGAGAGTTTCGGGGAGGGCCGGGTCTGTGGCCAGCCGAATGCCCCGGGGGAGTTCGGTGTTTTCTTTGCGGGCGCGGCAGCTCGCGTCGGATCTCTTTGCAACTTGCCGCAAAGAGGGCTGACACTTGCGTGGTCTGTCGGATGCCTTCGCGGGAGCGGGACGGAACTTTCCCTCGCGTCTCGGGCCGGCCACGGTTCGCCCTTTTCGGACACATCCCGTAGGAGCACGGGGGAATCGTCATGAGGCTATCGCTTGTCAGTCAGGTGGCACACCGCTCCTTAGAATAAAGGAAGATTATTGCTCGCCAGCAACGAAAGGATAGTTCGGCGCCGCGGGGAATGCGGCCTCAGTCGATCCCGTAGCCTCACGATACCCAGTTTTCTTTGGAGCGAAGAATTTTTTTGCGAAAGCTGTAAAAAGGAAGTGACGCCGGTGAGGCCTCCGCCGTTGGGGCGAATAAAGAGACCCCAGTAGAGTAAAAAAATCGGCGGAAAACGCAGAAGGCGTATGCCTCAAGCGTTGAGAGAGCGGGAATAGCTCAGCTGGTAGAGCACCACCTTGCCAAGGTGGGGGTCGCGAGTTCGAACCTCGTTTCCCGCTCCATTTCTTTTTTGGGCCTGTCGCGCTCTGTTTCTCCGTGAGTCCCGCTGAATGGGCGTGGGGCTGAAGGGCATGAACCGCAAAGAAAAAGCCTCGAATTGGGGGCCCTCGAACGTCCGCGTTGAGGGCGCCGTTCGCTTTGCGGCTGAATGGAGTGGGCGCTGCTGTCGTGAGCTGCAGCGGGGGACGAGGGGTATGCTGGGAGCAAGCTCCCTCCTACGCACTTTGGCCGGCGAGGCTAGCCCAACAATCCACGCCCGTGGTGGTAATCGCGTCTGGTGAGCGAAGAGTTTATGAACATCAAGACGAACAACATTGGAGCGACGCCAGCGGCCGTCACACGTGGACGCGTTTACATCGAGACCTATGGCTGCACGTTCAACGCGTCGGACACCGAGGTCATGACAGGTCTTCTTGAGCAGGCGGGCTATCAAGTTGTCGATTCGCCCGAGGGAGCCGACGTCGTTATTATCAATAGCTGCATCGTCAAGGAGCGCTCGTATCTTGATCTGCGCAAGCGTCTCGCTCATTTCTCTTCAGCGGCGCCCTCGCCAGAGCAGCGCGCCACGCCCGTTGTCGTGCTGGCGGGATGCGCGCCCAAGGTTCCTCAGCACGGCAAGGAGTTCTCGCAGTTTCCGCAGCTAGGTCCCGACAATGTGGCCTCCGTCGTGGAGGTTGTGGAGCAAGCCCTCGCGGGCGAGATCGTGCATCGTGTGGCTCGGTCCCACGAAGCGCGGTTGGCTTTGCCCAAGCGGCGGCGCAATCCTGCGGTGGAGATTGTGCCCATCTCGAAGGGGTGTTTGGGCAAGTGCACGTTTTGCCAGACGGTGCTGGCGCGCGGACGTCTCTATTCCTTCGACGCCGATGAGATTGAGGCGGCCGTGCGGAGCGCCGTTCGCGACGGCGTGCGCGAGGTCTGGTTAACATCCCAGGATTGCGGCGCCTGGGGCCAGGACCGCGGCGCCACGCTTCCCCAGCTTCTGCGGCGATTGGCGCGCATCCCCGGCGATTTCCTCATCCGCTTGGGCATGGTGAATCCCGATTGGGCCAAGCAGTTTGCGGAGGAGTTGGCGGAGATTTTCACGCACCCGCGGTTTTTCCGTTTTGCGCATTTGCCCGTTCAATGCGGGTCGAATGCAGTGCTGCGCGCGATGCGTCGCGAGTACACCGTGGAAGACTTCTTGGCGGTATGCGAGACGTTGCGGCAAGCTGCGCCCGACATCTCGCTGGCGACCGATATCATCGCGGGTTTTCCAACGGAGACGGAAGCGGATTGGGCGGCAACAATTGAGCTACTCCGCGCGGTACGTCCGGCTGTTGTCAATCGGTCGCGTTTTTCGCCGCGGCCGGGGACGGCGGCAGCGCGCCTGCGCCCCTTGCCCAGTGCCGTGGTGGCCTTGCGATCACGCGAGCTTTACTACACGACCGCCTCGCTGGTGAGCCAGAGATTGCGCGAGCGTGTTGGCGGCGAGTGTGAGGTGGTTGTGGAGGAAGCGCCGAAGCCACACCGGCGGCTCGCGCGCGATGCCACCTACGCTCCCATTGTCATTGAGGGGGATTATGCGCTCGGCACAAGGCTGCGGGTCCGCCTTGCGGCAGTGGAAGGATTTCACCTGCGCGGGCAGGTGCTAGAGGCTCCCGAGTTGGCGGCCTCCCTTTCCCTTGCTCCGTGACCCTCGAGAAGCAGCAAGCAAGACGGTAAGGCAGCCCCATCTGCGCGTTCGTCCGGTGTGACGGTGTGCTGTGGCGCGCTCCGCAAGCGTGAGTACGAGTGGCCCACACGATCAGCAACCCGATCATTGTCGCTCCCTCCGTCGGCGCGGAGGCGAGCGCCATTCATTCTCGTGCCAAACGGCAGTGCAGAGCCCAATCGGCGCCCCGCGCGTTTTTGCGTGTGTGGCCCGGCAACATGATTTCACCTCCGCGCCTTCACTGTGGTTGGGTGGGGGAGACGGTGGCGTTGGCGTCGAAATGATCGGGCGACGTGGGGCGGAGAGTGCGGTTGAGTTGCTCGTCGAGCTGGCGCTGCACCTCAGGGGGCAGTGTCACGCGTGGTCGAGCCGCGTTGCCCACATAGAGCGCCGTCACGAGCCAAAGAATGGCGAGGATCGTGAGGGGACGGCTCCAATCCTCAGCCCGGCACCGCGCTCGCACCGAGCCGTAAAGTGCGACCGCCAGCGGCATGAGCAAGAGTGTACCAGCAAACCAGTGCCACGCAGTTCCATAGCCCTTGGCGTTGGCGTTGAGGCGGCGGGCGTCGAATGCCACGACAATGGCCGCACATAAGTGTGTAAGCGCGACGACCGCGCAGAGTAAGAGGCCCCGTGGCGCAAGCGGGCTGATCCGATGCACGCCCAGGAGCAGCGCCAGGATGCTGAGTAGCAGGAGCCCCAGGAGCGCGATGATGATTCCTTCACTGGGGGCCGCAGGCCCGGCGAGAGCCTTTTCCTCCCTCTGAGTTTCAAGAATTGTTCCGCAAAAGAGACACTTGGTGTGCCCCTCGGGAATGGTGGCTTCGCATAGGGGGCATTGTGTTGGGCTTGGGGGCTCCTTCTGCATCGTGCCTGGACCTTTCACCACTTTCTTTGAGAATCCCTTCTGCGCTGGACCTTTTCCAAACATGCCGCAATTGCAAGTGGGAAGCATGGTGAACAGAGTTTTCCCAGGGATGTGGATGCGAGTCTTTCACCCCTGCCGCGACGCGGCGCGGATGACGCGCCACGGCCTCGGTGGCGGTGAACAGATAAATCCTTCTTGCGCTTTGGGCGCCAGTTGTGGTCATTCGCGTGCACATCCTAGACGTCGAGCATGAACATCGAAGAATACCATAAGATGCGCGCGCTGGAAAGCAGCTACTGGTGGTTTCGCGCGCGGCGCCACATCATCCTCACCCTTGCACGCGATCTTGTCGCGGAGCTCAGGCCAGAGGCAGGCGGGCGTTTGCGGATTGTCGACATCGGTTGCGGCACGGGCATGCTGATGGAAGATCTCCGCGCTTGGGGTGACGTGGTGGGACTCGATTTCAGTCCCATTGCCTTGGCCTACTGCTGTCAACGCGGTCTTGAGAATCTCGTGCGCGCCAACGTCGAACGTATCCCGCTGGGATCGTCGTGCGCGGATTTCGTCACCGCCCTCGATCTGGTGGAGCACGTCCCCGACGATCGCGCTCTCATGAGCGAGATGTACCGTATTTTGCGCCCAGGAGGTCGGGCGCTGATGACCGTGCCCGCGCACCCGAAACTCTGGAGTGCCCACGACGTCGCGCTTCACCACAAGCGCCGCTACGAGTGGGGCAATTTCCGCGACCTTGTCATGGGCGCTGGCTTCGAGCTGGAGCGCTATAGCTACATGATGATGACCATCTATCCGGCAGCAGCGGCTTTTCGCTATGCGAAGAAGCTCATCGGAAAGCAAGAGGGGCCACCCCACACCGATGAGTTCCCCCTGCCTCGCTGGATCAATGCCCTCCTGCGCATTGTGGTGAGTTCTGAGGCGGTGCTCCTGCGTCGCTGGAATCTTCCCTGGGGGCTTTCGCTCTTGACTGTGGCACGCAAGCCGCAGCGCTGACAGTTGGGGCATCAGCCTTCGTCAATCATGACGCCATCGCGTGGTGCTCGCCGCCGGAATTCCTCCAGCAACTGACGGAAGACAGGACCCGGGCGGCCGTCGCCGATGTGTCGGCCATCGACTCTGACGACGGGCACAAGCTCCGCCGCGGTCCCCGTGAGGAAAATTTCCTCGGCATCGTAGACTTCGTAAAGCGTGAAAGGCTCCTCGCGGATGTCGAGTCCTTGCTCACGCGCGATCTCGATGACAGCGTCGCGCGTGATGCCGCGTAGCGCGCCGAGATAAACGGGCGGCGTCGTCACAATCCCACGACGCACGACAAAAATGTTGTCCGCCGTGCATTCCACGACGAAACCGCGCAAATCAAGGATAATCGCCTCGTGGGCGCCGGCATTATTGGCCTCGATGCGCGCTAAGATGTTATTGAGATAATTTAACGATTTGACACGTGGGTTGAGGGCACTCACAGGCTGGCGCTGAACGGCAGCGCTAATGACTTCAATGCCATTCTCATAGAGTTCCTGCGGGAAGAGCCGAATCTGGTCGGCGATGATGAACACCGTCGGCTTGCGACAATTCTCTGGGTTGAGGCCAAGGTCGCCCTCGCCACGCGTGACGACAAGGCGAATGTAGCCATTGCGTAGGCCATTGGCGCGCACCGTCTCCACGATGGCAGCGCGCATTTCCTTACGCGTCATGGGGATGGCGAGCTTGATGTACTTGGCGCTCGACCACAAGCGTTCCAGATGCTGCTCCAGGCGATAAATGCAGCCATCGTAGATGCGAATGCCTTCAAAGACGCCATCGCCATAGAGGAGGCCGTGATCAAAGACGCTGATGCGTGCCTGCTCTTTTTCGTAAAGCTGACCGTCAATCCACACTTTCATGGCAGGTTGTCCTTTCTGAGTCCGTGCGCTGCAGCGCGGGCTGGTCGGTGTTGTTTTCGACCGCAACCCGGGAAGCGGTATGGTGCTGCCGGCGGGGAACAAGAAGATCCGCTGAGTCGAGAATGATGGTGACGGGTCCCCAGTTGCAAAGGCGAACTTCCATCATCGCCTGAAAAACGCCCGTTTCCACACGCGGGCACATGCCGCGCAGGATATTGACGAAGCGGTCGAAGAGCTCGGAAGCCTGGTGGGGAGGTGCGGCGCCGACGAAGCTTGGGCGGCGCCCTTTCCGACAATCGGCAAAGAGAGTGAACTGACTCACGACAAGGAGTTCGCCGCCAACGTCAAGCAGTGAGCGGTTCATTTTGCCGGCATCGTCCTCGAAGATGCGCAGGTTGACGATTTTTTGAGCCATGATCTCTAGCGTTTTGTCGTCATCGTCGGGTGCCATACCGGCGAGGACGAGCAGTCCCTGCCCGATGGCGCCGACGACTTGGCCGTCGACGGTTACGCTGGCTTCGTTGACCCGTTGAATCACTACCCGCATGCAAGGTCGCTCTTTGATGTCAATTGAATAGCAAATAGTCGCGTCATCATTTTAGCGGCTTGTGCGACCACGGCTATGCGCCCTCATGTCGCATCCGTGCTGCGCGCCGCAACGCGTCCCACAAAAAATGGTCCGAGCGATTGGATATATTCCGACGTCTGGCGACTCTTGCGCATTTCCTGGACGAGTCGCGAAAGTCGGTGGAGGTTCGCCCCCACTAGACCGACCACAAATTCATTGTCGCGGCGATCGAGGCCGTAGCAGGCCAGGCGGATATCGTGTGCATAGTCGCACTCGCCGTAAACTCGGCCCATCATTGCGTGTTCCATGAGAATCTGCGCCTGTTCCTGACGGCTGAGCCGCTCGAACTCCGGCTTGCGCCGCAATGGATACCAGATGGCCCAGTTCCATTCGGGGTGGAAAAGATGGTGGCGCGGACGCTGGAGGAGGGCTTCCTCGAGGTCGGGCTCGCGGCCGCTCGAGTACGTGCGCCCGTAAAGCGTGCGCTCAGTGTCGATTTCGCATTGGGCGAAGGGGGATTCTTCAGCAAGCGTCCGCATAAAGACCATGAGCTCCTCGGGCGACTCGTCGAGGGCGGCGACGGCGAAGGCACGGGGATCCACGGCATCGAGGTAGACGACCCATTCAGCGCGGCGACAGATTTTTTCCTCGGCCCGACGCAACGCCGCAGTGAGATCCTCGAGGCGGGCGGCGCCACGATAGGCAGCGAAGTGGACGTAGAGGCGCCGATCCATGGCTTGGATCACTCCGCGCACAGGCAGGCCGATTTCGCGGACGTCGCGGGGATCGTCAGGGCAGTAGAGGTCGCGATTCGGCTCGATGCCCCATTGGCGCGCTATTTGCCGATGGTAGTCTTCCATGGGCCACTGATCTGCCTGGGGTGGGCCAAGATATTGGGGTGATGCGCCTTTCAGTGGCATGCAGCCGGTGTTGTCGCCAAGCTTGGCAGTTTCCTCGATCTCTTCTGGCGACAGCTGCTGCGTGGCAGGGACGCCAGCGAGCTCATCGAGGAGCATCTCGATGGGCTTGGCGTGCGCAAAGGATTCCTGAATGAGCGTAGGGACCACAGATTGCACGGCGGGCTGGGCGAGGGTCCAGCGGCAGGCGAACTGCAAAAGGGTCATGCCCCGCGCCGACGCCATCTGGCGCATGCGTTCGAGCTTGGGCTGCGCGGCTTCGATCCATCCTGCAGGGCGGAATGCTCGATGATCCGAACGCGGCAGCCGATCCCCCGGCCGCAACCCATCTAGAAAGAGCCCGCCATGATCCACCACTCGCGCCAGCACTTTGATATCGTGCTTTTGGGCGGCAGGAAGCACCAGGCGGGTGGGCCAGGGCTCGAGCGGACTGAGAATGAGCATGGCCCAATCGATGAGCGAATGAAAGTGTTCGAAGGCGTAAAGGATGTCGAGCGTAAAGCCGTTCGCTGGGCCCGGCGCAATTCCCAGCATGCGCGTCAGGCCCGCCTCCATGAGCTCGGCCATGCCCTCCCACACTTCTTCGCTCGTGTAGCCGGTGTGATCCGGATTATGGAGGAGGAGCACATCAAACGAATCGACGCCGAGCCTTTCGAGGGACTTTTCGGCGGCCATGCGCAAATAGGTTGCGTACTCTGCCGGCGAGCGCAGGGCGGGATCCGTGAAGCGCGGATAGCCTTTTTCGCCCGCCCGTTGGCCAGTATAGAAATCGTGCCCAATCGCGCCGATAAGAGCGTAAGAATCGCGTTCAATGCCCCGCAGCGCCACGCCCAGCAGCCGGTCGGCTTCGCCACACCCGTAGACGTCGGCGGTGACGTACGTCCGCACGCCACGCTCGTAGGCACGCTGAAAGAGGGCCACAAAGCGCTCTTCGCCAATATCCTGGCCGAAATGCATGAAGCGCCCGCCACTCCACGTGCCGAGCGCCATTGCTGATGGGTCACGTCCTTGTTGCTCGTTCATGGTGCTGTCTAAGTTAGAGGTGAGGGCGCTGACGTCAATAACTCATCTTGTCCAGTTTCACTTTGCCACGGAAGATCCAGTAGATGACGGACGTGTAGCCAAGCACAAAAGGCATCCCGATGGCAGCAATGATCGCCATGATGCCGAGCGTCTTTTGTGACGAGGCGGCGGTGTAAGCGGTCAGGCTGTACTTGGGGTCAATCGAGCTGATGATTAGGTTGGGAAAGAGTGCGATGCCGAAGAGAAAAATGAGGCCGGCCATCGCGCACCCGGAACTGATGAGTGCCCGCACGGGGTAACCCAGGTAGACGGCGCGAGGAATGTTGGCAATGGCGAGAACGGTAAGGATCACGACCGCCCACACCCACGGGAAGTAGCGGAAGTTGTAGGTGGCGTTGGGCACTGTGACGAGGGTGACGATGGTCGTGATGACGTAGAGGAAGAGGAACGTGCCGTAGGCCCGCCAGATCCAGCCGCGTACGCGCTCTTGGAGCTCTCCCTCGGTCTTCAAGTAGAGATAGATCGCACCATGCATGGCGAACATGGCGACGTTGAAGAGTCCCACGAGAATCGGATAAGGCGTCAACAGATCGAGGAGCGTACCCGCGTATTCGCCGTCGGGGCCGATTGGGATCCCCTGCATCATGTTCCCGATAGCCACGCCAAAGAGGAAGGCCGAGAGGGAACTCGACAGGAAGAAAGCCACATCCCACATTTGACGCCACCATGGCCAAGATTGTTTGCTGCGGAACTCAAGTGCGACGGCGCGAAAGATGAGCGCACAGAGCAGGATCATGAACGCGAGGTAAAAGCCGGAAAACGCTGTGGCGTAGGCTTTCGGAAATGCTGCGAACAGTGCGCCGCCAGCCGTCACAAGCCACACCTCGTTGCCGTCCCACACGGGGCCGATCGAGTTCATGAGGATCCGGCGTTCGAGATCATTACGAGCGAAGAGATGAAGCGTCCCCACGCCCAGGTCGAAACCATCGAGCACCGCATAGCCGGTGAGCAGGACTCCGATGAGAAAGTACCACAGTAGATTCAGGTCCAACCATTCAGCATTCATGGGGTTATGCCTCCTCTAAGCTCCCAGGTTTTTTGATTTCAGCGGCGACATCGAGAATCGACTTGCCGTCGGACGAGGGATGCGGCTCGGCGACAACGTCCTCCGGGCCATGCTGGATCTTGTCGTTCATGACGTAGATCCAAACGAGGAACAACAACGAGTAGATGAAGCCAAACATGGCAATCGAAGCGGCGACTTCGCGCGCCGTCACAGATTTCGAGACGCTGTCGGCGGTGCGCAGCAGCCCGTAAACAACCCATGGCTGGCGGCCGACTTCAGCGGCCATCCACCCTAACTGGTTCGCGGCGTAAGCCGCCAGGATCGCAAAGACGAAAATCCACAGCAGCCACCTTTGCTCAAAAAGCTTTTTTCTCCAGTGCAGGAAAGAGGCGAGGAGAGTCACCCCGATGAAGAACATCCCCAGAGCAATCATGGCGTGGTAGGAGTGGAAGCTCAGCGCCACAGGCGGCCAATCCTCGCGCTTAAATTTGTCGAGGCCATCCACCGGTTTCGTGAAGTCGCCGTGCACGAGGAAGCTCAGCAATCCCGGAACCACCACGCCGTATGTGAGCGTTTCTTCTTTTTCATCCGGATGGCCGATGAGCGCCAGCGGAGCCCCGCCTTGCGGCGTCTTGAAGAGCCCTTCGAACGCCGCGAGCTTGGCCGGTTGGGTAAAGGCTACCTGGCGGGCGCTTGCATGCCCCGAAACGAGCTGGAGGAGAGATGCGATCGTCGCCACAATGAGCGCGACGGTGAAGGAGCGCTTGGCGCCGTCGAGATGTCGCCCCTTGAGAATGTAGTAAGCGCAGACGCTCATAACGAAGAAAGCGCCGAGGATAAAGGCACCGAGCAGCGTGTGGGTGAGGCGGTTCATGCTCGACGGATTGAAGACCACCTCCCAGAAATTGGTGATCTCGGCTCGCTGCTCGCCCATGAATTCTACGAGATGAAATCCTGCCGGCGTCTGCTGCCAAGAGTTCGCCACAACGATCCAAACAGCCGAGAAGATTGACCCCAAACAAACCATCAGGGTTGAGAAAAAGTGCACGCGGGGCGAGACGCGATCCCAGCCAAAAACAAGCACGGCGAGAAATCCCGATTCGAGAAAGAATGCGAAGATTCCCTCTGCTGCCAGGGCTGAGCCAAAGACGTCGCCCACGAAGCGTGAGTAGGTCGCCCAATTCGTTCCAAACTGAAATTCCATGACGATGCCTGTGGCCACTCCCATGGCAAATGTGGCAGCAAATAGCCGCGTCCAGAAACGCGCCATGTTCTCGTAGACCTTGAGCCCCGTCTTGAGATAAAGGCCTTCCAGGATCACCATGATGAGCCCGAGGCCGATCGACAGCGGAACGAAGATATAATGAAACGCAACCGTCAGGGCGAACTGAAGTCTGCTCAAAGTCACCGCGTCGAAACTCATGTTGCGCTCTCCTCACTGATTTCGTGGCAAAATGATGATGTGAAGGTCGGCTATCAAGGACAAATGGAGTCGGGTTTCTGCCGCGACCGCGCGTTCGCAAGAGGTCCGAAATAAGGCGCTATCCCAAACTCGGCCTGCGCTGCGAGTGGCCTTCAGAACGTCATGGGATCGCAGAGAAGAGAATCCTGATGCGATTTCGGCATGTCCGAGCTTTTACGAGAGAATAAACCCTTTTTGTGCTGTTTAGTAACGGGCAGGATGAACAGCGCAAGGAAGCCAACTTTAAATTCGCTTCTCATGCTGGCCGTGGGGATGGCGTGTGCGCTGTTCTTCGGCCTGGCTGGTGCTCAGTCGGTTCCCTCTTGCTGTTGTGAGTCCGCCTCATTGCCCCTCTCCCAGACTTCGCCGAGTCCTGAGTGTTCGTGCTGCGGTGACCGCTCAGAGAAGCCCGTAGAGAGAACTTGTGCGAAGGGGTGTGAATGTCAGTGTGCTCAGCCAACGGGCAAAGAGGTTCCTGCCCTTCAAGATCGGGCACAGAGTGCGGCTGAGCCCCGCCGGTTGGGTCTGGGCGCGTTGCCGCCCGCTGCGCCTTGGCTCTGGGGCGATGACATCGTCGCGGTGAGTTTGAAGGGCTGCGAATATCCCGTTCGCGGTCGTCCTCTCTACCTCCTTCATCGAGTGCTACGGAATTGAGAGGGTGCCACCGCCTCGGCTTGACCCCGACAGGCCGGGGGACATGCGGTGGCCCATTCTCCTCTCGGGCTGACCCCTTCGCGTGGTGAGGCGCAGGCGCGAAGGAGATGTGCGCCGACTCTACACCTTTAAGTCAGCATAAGGAGTAAGACCATGTTGAAGAAGCTCGCGATGGCGCTTGCCGCCATCTCCCTGTTCGTTGCACCGATGACCTCTCTTGCCGAGTCCTGTGGTGGCAAGAAGGGCGATTCTAAGTGCTGCTGCGTTCCGAAGTGCGAGTGCAAGGACTGCAAGTGCTCCTCGGATGGGAAGTGCTGCGGTAAGGATTGCACTTGCGACAAGTGCTCGCCCGAGTGCGGCTGCAAGAAAAAGTAAGCTTTCCTCGGGCGCTTTGGTTTCTCTCCACTTGAGGAACTGAACGCATCGATCGGGGGAGATGCTCGCTGCATGAAGCGTGCGTCTCCCCTTTTCTGATGGGGGCACCGTGAGGGCGCCGCGCTGAGGAAAAGTCACGCTTCAGAGATGACAATGCGTTAGCTCCTTAGCGCCCTGCGACGCGCAAGTGGAGGCCCAGGCGATCGCTGCAGCCACCAGAACCCCAAAATTTGAGTCAGCAACTTTTCATGGTGCCCCCTGCAGCTTCTCGAGTTCTCTCCTTGAGCACGCGGTGGGAATTGAGCGGGCGCAGCTTCTCCCCAACGTGAGGCGTGCGTGGGTGACGGAGTGGAACAGACTCTTTCGGGGTTGGCGCCTGTAACTCCATACAGTTGCAGTTTTGGCGCCGACAGCGTCACATTGATCCGTGGAGTCCATCATGGGGTCTTGTGGTTGTGAGCTCGCTTCAGCCGTGGCTTTCGAGCAACGGACGTTACGTATCGTCCTGGGCATCAATGCCGTTATGTTTCTCGTGGAGCTTGGAGCGGGTTGGATGGCTGAGTCGACGGGCTTGCTGGCCGATTCGCTCGACATGTTGGCGGACGCTTCCGTCTATGGCATGGCTCTCTACGCCACAACGCGCTCGCTAGCGCACAAAGTTTTTGCGGCACGTCTCAGCGGATTCTCCCAGGTGGTGCTCGCTCTCCTGGTTCTCGGCGAGGTCGTTCGCCGCGCCATTGTGGGCAGCGAACCGCTCAGCCTCATCATGATCAGCGTGGCGTGCGTGGCCATGGTTGCCAACGTGACGTGCCTACTTCTCATTGCCAAGCACCGCCACGGCGGCATTCACATGCGGGCGTCGTGGATCTTTTCGGCAAACGATGTTCTAGCCAACATGGGAGTGGCGTTTTCGGGAGTTCTGGTTCACGTTCTCCAGACGCGCTGGCCGGATCTTATCCTGGGTTCGCTCTTGGCGCTCGTCGTTTTATGGGGTGGACTGAAGATTCTCCGCGAAGCGCGAGCTGCCCATGAGGCAGAGTGCTGCGAACACAGAGCCCCAGGTCCATCGCTAAATAATTAGATAATATCATAAGATAATTTTCTGAAAACACGATAGCCCATTAAGATAGCCCGTTGTCGAGCTCGCGATCATCATGTTCCTCCGCGACCTCTCGCCCGTTCTCTAGAGCCACAACGACTCAAAGAGATTGAAACACGAGGAAACCGTCGCACTGCTGGGGCTTTCGGCGGTGCGCAAGGTGCTGGCACTCATTCGGGCGGTTTGGGCTCAGGGCCACGCTTGCCACCGCGAATCCACGCCTGGCGCGCAAGGAGATACTGGCGCCGCTTCTCGAGCTCGGAAATGTGTTTGGGACCGGTGGCAGCTCCCTGCGCTGATGTTCCGTTGGCAGCCGGCTTGCTCTCGCCTGTCTGCTTTTGAGTGCCTGGCGTGCCCGGCGGAGGTGGCGGCGCTTCCACAAGGGAAGCCACAAGGCGTCGCGCTGTTCCATCGAGAACTCCGTTCGCTACCAGCGTTTCGAGGCGTTCCTTGAGAGGAGAGCGGCGCGGGCCAAGACGTTTGAGCACGTCAACAACTTTTGCACGCAAACCATCATTGCCCACTTGCAAGGCGCTCAAGAGCTCGGCATGAAGTCGCTCGAGGACGTGCGGTTTTACGGGGGGGCGGGCATAGTCCGTAAGAGCTGTGGCAGCGGCTGCGGCGACGATCGGGTCTTTATCCGTAAGATGGTCGATGATTTTGGGCAAGGCGGCGAGAGTGCGATGCTTGGCCAGTCCCGCCAAAGCCGCCACACGCACAGCACGTCTCTTGGACGCAAGAAGGAATTTCGCTTCGAGATCACGAAGCAGCGAAAGCTCTTCTGGCGTCAGAGATGTTGCGGCAGCGGCCTCCGCGAATTCCTCGCCTATTGTGCTCTGCGACCCGGGAAAGACCCCCAGGGGCCCCTCGCCGCGTTTCTGTCCCACGCGCATGTAGGCCTGCATGAGCACGTCGGCCATCTCGGGTCCGGGCCGCGGCAGACGCCCGCTGCGCACCTGCTCGAAAAGCTCGGCGAGGAGTTCGTCCGCTTCTTCGCTTTGGATTTTGCTCACAGCGTAGACAAGTGCAGCCAGCACCTTATCGCGGGTCAGTTCGCTGCGCTCCTCGGTTCCTGGCTCAAGGACTGTTTCGCGCTGGTACGGCGTCTTCGGTTTGTCGTCGTGCAAGAACGTGTTCATGAGGAGTTGGCGCAAGACTGGCAGTGTCTCGGGGGTGGCCAGCTTGGCGTACAGTTCCGCCACTGCCAGGTAAGCGCCGCAGAATGTCTTCGCCTGCTCCAGCGTAATGGCATTGATTGTGGGCAAGGCGTGAGGGGCCAGGCGTTCGAGCACGTCAATCAATGGCTGGCGGAAGCCTAGCGGAGCCGTGCGGCCAGCTCGCTCGAGCTCGGGTCGCTCCACATGCCACAAGGCCCGTGTCGCCACGGAGGCGGCCCAAGTGAGCACCTTTGGGTCCATGCCTTCCAGCGGCCCACTCAGAAACGCCAGGACCGTGCGGATGTGGAGCTCGCTGTCGTCGGGCGGCAGAATCTGAATGACACGCTGAAGAAGATTCGACCGTGCCGTCGGATCAAGAGAGCGACCTGCCCGCCCGAGCGCCTGGAGCACGGCAATGGCTTCGCGACGGAGCTCTCCCACGACGGGCCGCTTGCGAACATCGCCGCGCAGGATCTCGAGCAAGGCCTCAATCGCTGCCTCACTGGCAAGCGAGCCCAAGGCCGAGACCACTTCGAATTGCACGTCGAGTCTTTTTTCGGCATACCACTCTTTGAGTTGCTCAACGGCCTCGGGATTGCGCATCAGGCCAATGACCTCGACGATGAGGGGCGCAATGCGTTTGTTCCAAATGCCCTCTCGCGCGAATCGTAAGTAGCTCTGCCAGACGGGCGCGGCCTTTCCTAAGGCGGCTAGCGCGCGGCTGGCAATGAGGCGTGCAGTGCGGCCGAGCGTGGCGTAGAGCCGTTGTTCCACTCCGGCGCGTGCACTCGTCGAGGAATACTCCTTAGGCGCGAATTCCACGAAGAGGCATGTCGCCTCGTAGTAGCGGGCCAGACGCGGTGAGGTGAGGGCCACCACGACAATAGCACGCACAACTTGCCAGAAGCGCTCGTATTCTTCGCGGCGTGGCTCGTGGAGCGCCATGCGATCGGGCAAAGAGCGTGACATCTCCACGATCGCCTGTGTGAGTTCCTGTCGCGAGGTGCTGGCCGAAACATTTTCGCGCCGCGCAATGGCCACCGCCGCGCGCTCGTACTCCTCGAGCATTGCCCCGACACCGACTCCATCAAGACCAAGCTCATGGGCATGGCGCGCCAGGTCTTGGACGAAACGGCGAGCTCTTTCGCGTTCGGCGACGAGGCTGCCGAGGAGGACGCCGATATGGCGGGCGCGCTGCACGCGTTCTGCGGCTGTGGAGGCCACTTCCTCAAGACTTCGAGCTAGCTCGAAGGCTCGTTTGAGATCGTTGGCCTTAACCGCCCCGACGAATTCTTCGGCAAGCCGCTCGTCGGCAATGCGTCCCAGTCGCTCGCGCCATTGATGAAAGAGGTCGAGATCGGCACGTACGAGCTCAAGGACGGCGTCACCAGCTGGCCCGAGAACTGGCACAATCTCTTCCTCGAAGCGAATGGCCGCCAGCGGACGCCACGCCTCGCAGTAGAGACGCTTGAGCTCTTGCGCCGCTTCCTCCTGGTTGGAGGCCGCGTGGGGCGAGCGCACAAACATTTCCTCGGCCAACTCAAGTGCTTGCGGGTAACGGCCATCCTCCAGTGCGACCCAGAGATGTTCCAGCGATGTCATAGCCTTTCGCTCACGTTGTGGTACATCGAAGCAGCTTTACAAGTTTAGTTGAAAACCGCTCTGCGCAAGTCGATAAACGTTAGCGCAAGTTGCGGTGAGAAACATATATCAACGTGGAGTCGGTGACATGGCTGATTGTCTCTTCTGCTCCATTATCGAGGGCAGAATTCCGGCCACAAAAGTTTATGAGGACGAGTGGTGTGTGGCGTTCCGCGATATCAATCCGAAGGCGCCCACCCATGTCCTGATCGTGCCGCGCAAACATATCCCGACCCTCAACGATCTTGCCTGTGAGGACGCTGAGCTCGTGGGGCGCCTCTTTTTGGCAGCGAAAAACATTGCGGCCGATGAGGGCATTGCTAAGCCGGGCTACCGAACCGTCTTCAATTGCAACGCAGCGGCGGGGCAGGCCGTGTTCCATATCCACCTGCACCTGCTAGGAGGGCGTGAACTGGGTTGGCCGCCCGGATGAGCCACGGGTCAACGCGCGAGGAGAAGGCGTTGCGTCCCCACCCCTGGCGGGAGCGGTGGGGTGCGGTTGTTCTTTTGGCGATCGGCGTGGCCGTGTTGCTCACGCGCGAATCGCCAGCGTTGGCTTTCGTGCTAAACCGCTTGGCCGAACTTGGCCGTGCCAGTGCGGTGGTCCTACTCCTCGTGGCGGTTTGGGGGTGGCTGGGATTCCTCCTGACAGGCGCGCACACGAGCCGTGAAATCTCGCGCACGGCCAGCTTTGTCATGGGTGGCGTGTGTGCGGCGAGTTTGACCTCTGTCGCCTTTCTCATAGCCGGTTGGAGCGGCGTCCTTACCCGCGGCGTAGCCTGGGGGGGAGTTGTGCTCCTGGCGGGAGCTGCGCTCGCGTTGGCGTGGAAGCGTAAGGGCGGGTGGGAGAGAGTGCCAGGGACGAAGCCCGAGTCGGAGCCGTGGGGGCCAAAGCACGTGGCCCTTATCGTCTTGGTCGCGCTTCTCATGCTTCCTGTCGTTGTAAGCGCTTTTGCTCCGCCCCTCGTCTACGATGTCACGGAGTACCATCTCGGAGCCATTCGCAGCTACCTTGAGGGCGAACGGCTGCGTCTGCGGCCGGTGCCGTATAATTTTTACGCTCGCTTTCCCTTTCCAGTGGAAGCGCTCTATTTTTTGGGGATTCTTCTTGAGGGGCCGACCGATTTTGCTCCGAAGCTTCTCAATCTCGCCGCTGTGCTTGCCCTGGGTGCGCTCGTATGGGAATGGCTCCGGCGCTGGGAGGTCCGGCGCACGTGGCGCCTCATTGCTCTGGTGGCGCTCTTTGGTCATCCGGTGCTTTTGGAGGTTTCGCTCGATGCCTACATCGACGCCCCTGTCGCTCTCGTGGCGCTGTGCTCGCTCTTCGGCCTCTCCTTGCTGGCGAAGACGGGAGAGGGCTCACTTTCTTCGGCGGCGCGTTGGAGGCTTTTCCCCGTGGTCGCTCTTCTTCTGGGGACGTTGGCGGTGGTCAAATATACAGCCGCGCAGCTCTATCTGGTTCCGCTCCTCGTGCTCTTTGCGCGCTCCCTTTGGGGAACCTGGCGCTGTGCCCCGTGGCGCACGCGTCTCCTCGCCGCAGGGTGCTTTGTGCTGCCGCTAGGCACGTGGTTAGGGAAAAACGTCGTGTTCTACGGTAACCCCCTTGAACCGTTCTTTTGCTGGCTCTTCTCGCGGGGGGATGCGGCAGCTGTGGCTCGCGAGAAGTTTTTTCTGGAGTCGCACTATCCGCAGCCCCCATGGGTCCTGAGCTACTGGACAACGCTCGTGCCGCGGCTGGGAGCTTTTGGTTGGCTTTGGCTGGCACCCGCCGTCGCGGTGCCTCTGCTCGGGCAAAGTCACGAGATCCGCCGTCTGCTAGCCGTCGCCGGGCTGAGTTACCTCTTGTGGAACATGGTGCGCTATAGCCAGGATCGTTTCCTTTTGGCAACCATTGCGATCGTTATCCTTATAGGGGTCGCTGCCCTGCAAGCACTTCCGAGCCGCCTGGCGCGTTGGGCCGGGGGTGGAGTGCTGCTTCTGGCCGCGCTTACGGGTGCGGTCCCTCACGCGTTGCGTGTGGCCGGCGGCGGCGAGTTCGACTACGTTGCCAGAATGACGGCCACCGCGCCGAAACACAATGCTGAGCTGCGGCGCGAGTTCCTGAAGAGGAATCTCGGGGCGCTGGGAGAAGTGCTGGCCTATGCCCAGAGCGCACTGCCGGCCGGCGCCAAAGTTCTTTTCGTCTACGAGGCGCGTCCCTACCTTCTCGATCGCGCCGTCGTCTACAACACGGTCTTTGATGAGAGCGAACTCTTGCGGCTCGCGGGAGCGGCGCGAAGCGCGGACGAAGTGACGACGCTGCTTCTCGAGGCCGGCATCACGCACGTGCTTGTCAACGTCGAGGAGTTGCGGCGCTTCATTGATCAGTACGCGCGCCCCCAGCAGCTTGCGGAGCGGGGCATTCGCGACACGATGCGGGAATTCCCGCTGATCGCTGATCCTGAGAATCTTTACCCACCTTTTTACCGGAATCCGGCTTGGGGGCAAATGGGCGAGCCGATACGGGCATGGCTGGAGCTCATGCGTAAGGAAGCCGAGTTCGTGCGCGGGCAACCGCAGGCGCCGGTCTTCCTGACGCCGCTGCGCAAGTCCGAGGCTTTGGGCCTGGCGCCACCCTCACTCTAACTCGTACGCACGACTGGGCTTGGCGATCGTCAGGGAGCTGAGCGAGTGGGGCGCCCAATACAGGCGGGCGCCTTACCAGTGTTCGGTCGTCCCCCCATCGCATGGACTCTCATTTTTTTCGTGCAGAGTGTTGGTCGGCCACGAGAAAACTCACTCAAGAACAATGCGGAAAAGGTTCCTGACAATGAGAGCCACTCTCTTCGGCGCAGCGCGAACCGTGACCGGATCGGCTTATCTCGTGGAAACATCGCGCTCGCGTATCCTCATCGATTTTGGGATGATGCAGGGGCACGATAACCACGACGGGGCCAACGTTGTGCCTCCGGAGCTTGATGTGCGTGCCCTCAATGCCGTGCTCCTCACTCATGGGCATCTCGATCATTGCGGGCGGCTGCCGCTTCTCATTCGAGCAGGGTATTCGGGGCCAATCTACGCCACACCTGCGACGATTGAGCTTGTGGCGCTGGTTTTGCGCGATGCTGCAAAAGTCCAGGCGCAGGACTTGGCGCGCACCAATAGGCGACGCCTGCGTGCGGGGCTCGAGCCCCTGCCGCCTCTTTATACGCTCGAAGAGGTGGAAGAGACGTTGGCCTATCTGCGTCCCGTCGACTACGCTCGCCCGCGCCCCGTCGCTGAAGGAATCACTGCCCGGTGGGTGGAAGCAGGCCACATCCTCGGCTCGACGAGCATTGAGCTGACGCTCGAGGATGGTGGGCGACGCCACGTGGCCATTTTCTCGGGCGACATTGGGCATCTTGGGGCACCCGTCGTGCGTGACCCGGAGCGCTTCTGCGGCGCGGACTCGATTTTCATCGAGTCGACTTACGGCGACCGCGACCACCGTTCCCTCGCCGAGACGCTAGAAGAAGCGCGCGTGGCCATCAACACAGCGCTCAAATGGCGCGGGAAAATCCTCGTGCCTGCGTTCGCCATTGGGCGCACGCAGCAGCTCATCTACCATATCTCGGCTCTTTTCCGATCCGGAGAGCTGCCGCGCTTCCCCATCTTTCTCGATAGTCCCATGGCGCAGGAGGCCACGCGCCTCTACCTCAAGCACGTCGAGCTCTTCGATGAAGAGGCCATGGAGCTTCATCGCCGGGGCATTCTCGAGCGGGACTTCTCGGCAGTGCGTTTCTGCCACACGGCGGAGGAGTCGATGGCGCTCAACAATTTGCAGGGGCCGGTCATGATTATGGCGGGGTCTGGGATGTGCACGGGCGGGCGTATTCTCCACCACTTGAGGCACAACCTCTGGCGCCCGGAAACCCACGTGCTCATCGTCGGTTACCAAGCGGAAGGGACGCTGGGGCGCATGCTTGTGGAGGGGCGCAAGAAAGTCCGCATCTTCGGAGAGGATATTGCCGTGCGGGCAACCATACACACCCTCAACGGCTTTAGTGCCCATGCGGGACAAACGGAACTCCTCGATTGGCTGAGCTGCGCAGCTCCCCTCCGCCCGCGTATCTTTCTCACCCACGGCGAGCCGCGCGCCATGGAGCCGCTGGCCGCAAAAATCCGCGAGCGCTATGGACTCGAATCCGAGATACCAGAGCACGGCAAACCCATCGACCTCGGCTAACGCCGGAAAACAAATCCAAGAAGGTCGCAGACCGCGAAAAAAGAGCGCAAGAAGATTCACATGATAGTAAGATAGCTAGTTATCTGAGTTGTGGCGCGCGGGGAGACAATGTACCAGGCGGTCACGCTGGTAGGAGTTGCCTCAAGTGCTACGGGGCCACCGTGGCGCCCTGGCGTCCATCTGGCTGTGGCCACCAATCGGCACGCGTCGGCTGCCTCTCCCTCGCGGGTTCGTGTTGTCCTTGAAGTTTGTCAGCGTCGCGGCGTGGTCTCGTCGTCCGTCGCCGTTGTTGGGGGCGAAGACTCTTGAGAGGTCTTTCGCAGTTGCTGCAGCTCCTCCTTGGAGAAGGGCTGAACTACTGTGGTTGGGCGGGGGGTATGGATACTGAAAACCGCTGTATCGGGGAATTCGGTCTCTAGGGTCACATCTTTGCGCCCGCGCACGCTTTCGAGAAGATCCTCCCACCGGGGGGCTGCTTTGCCATCGAGGTAAGCCTTCTCGATAACGACGTAGTCGATGCGATAGTTCTCCGCAAGTTGCTCAATGGCGTCTGGGGCTGGGAAGCGCTCGAGAAGCTTCTGCACCTCGAGATAGACCGCGGGGCGGTGGACGCTATGCATGAAAGCATAGGTGCGTTTCTGGTGCGTGAGTGTCCCGTAGAGGACGCGGAAGTTGGCCACGCTATTGGGGATGGGGGTGAAGGCGACAATGGTCCCCGGGGAGACTTTGCTGGCGAGCCAACAATCGACGACACGCGGCTCCAGGACGATGCTCGGCAACCGCATGGGCAGGAACTCGATGAAGATGAGCGTAACGAGTCCGGTTCCGAGGCAGCGAGCGGCCGCTACGCCGCGGCGCTCGGCCACGCGGCGCACGACCTCGGCGGCTCCCATGCCGGCCATGAGCATCACCATGAGAACGGTGACGCCACCAAAGCGGCTCCACGCGCGCACGTGCCGCAGGATCGGGAGCTGATTCAGGTAGTACGCCGGAAGCCAGAACGGATTTTCCTGCGCCAGGGGTTCCGGCCCGAGATGGAGATCCGTGCCCAGGGCTAAAAGGGCGGCCACGGCAGCCGTGCCTGCCCAGATCCACCGCCGCTCATTGCGCCGCCAACCCGCAACAGCAAGAGCCAGCGGCACAAAGCCCAACGTCAGCGTACGCTCCACCCACAGGCGATCCGGCCACAACCATCCGACCAAGGGCCCCCAAAGAGGATGAATGTGGCTCGGCAAAAGGAAATTTATGGGGCTCGCAGCCCATTGACGCACCTCCTCCAAGGGGTGGACGCGGTAGACGCCACTCTGGCCAACCATGAGCGACGGGAGCGACCCAAGGAACGCGCCCACCAGGAAAGCCAGTGCAGCCAGGGGAAGACGTGCCGGAGTCGCGAGGGGGCGAAGCTTGGCGCAAAGCAGGACGTAAACCGTGGCGCATACCGCCCCAATAACCAGAAGGTATTGCGACGCCCCGCCGAGGAGATACGCTGCCCCTGCAACGGCCCCCAGTCCCCAGGCTGCTCTTGAGGCACTCAACGTGTGGTCGAGAGCCCAAAAAAGCAGGACGAGCGGGTACATGCTAATGAGCTGCGGATGGCCGCAACTGTGCGCCTGGCGGAAGGGCGACATCATGAAGGCCAGTCCGGCCACAAGGGCGCCCCAGCGAGACCCGGTCAGCCGCCGTATCCACAAATAGGTGACAAAACCGCACAGAAAGTGAACGATGAGGATAAAAACATTATATCCGAAAACCGCCCCATAACGTTGCAGAAAGAGTTGCACGGCTAGAAAGCCAAGATAGGGGACGTCTGTGCCGAGGACAGCGAGCCCCTCGGGCGGGTTGATTCGTGGGTCGATGAAAGGGGATTGTCCACTGACCAGCGCTTGCCCCATCCAACCAATGGCGTACGTGTACTGAATGTTGTCGCCTGGCCAGCCAATCTCGCGACGATGCGGATCGCCCCAGATGGGGTGCATGAGCGCAAAGGCGGCGAGGGCAAGAAGGAGTACGGCTGCGTAATCGCGCGCTCGCGCCCACGTCAGGGGTTGGCATCTCCAGAAGCTCGTCGGCCTGGTCGTCGCGGCTGCGAAGTCAGAATCAGCTGGCCGCGGCGGGCTGGCGGCGCCAGCCGCCCCCTTGCCTGCGGGCGGATGACCAGGGGGAGCCCCCGCGGAAGGCGTTGGTGGGGAATTTCTGACCTGGCTGACCGGCGAATGGGCCTGGGAGGCATCTGTGCCCAAGGCGCAGCCGTGAGTGGCGCCGTGAGCATGGTCGTTCTGGCGATGATCCGACTGGTGGCTCATGCCTCTACCGTTCAATTTTGCAGACCGTTGTGCTAAAAGTCAAATTCTCGTGGCGGTGATGTCAAGGACCCACCTCCTCCGTTGCCGCGTGATGGCGGGCAGATGGTCGAGGGGGAGACGTGGTTCGCAAGGGACCAACAGGGAGGCGGCCGTGCCCCTGGGGCAGTAAGAACACAACGCGGCTCGCCTTCTCTCTTCCTCACACTTTTCTCTTGCCACTTTGTGTTGAAATGATATTGTTTTAACTTGCCAGTCAAAAGAGTCCTCCCGTGAAGGAGATGGTTCTATGGAAGATTTTCTCCGGTTTCGTCAGATGCTTACCCCCGTTCTCATTGAGGTCATTTTTTGGGCCGGGGTTGTTGTCTCTATTCTTACTGGGCTTGGTTTTTTGCTAAAAGGTGGGCTTGGCGCTGTGTTGGGCCTCATCTACATCTTTATTGGGCCCCTCGTTATTCGGGTTTGGTGCGAGCTCATCATTGTGATTTTCCGGATCAATGAAACGCTCACCGACATTCGCAACAGTCTCGGCGAAAAAGGTTCGATGGGAAACTGAGCGGTGTGAGGCTTGTCGCGGATTTAGCGCGGTCACACCCCCTCTTGTTCGTCTTTGCAGCGGGCGAGAACGTGAGCGGGCAGGCCAGCTTTCTGTAAGCCGCAACTCAGTGCCTTTGTGGGAACAATGGGGGTGAGAATGTCGGGCGTGGTGGCGTTCGTTCCGCCGCGGAAATGTTACCCCTTACGGCGGCGAGGGGAAAAGAGTCTTGTGAGCCAATCGCTCACCGCGCCACAGAGTGCTTTGCCACGAGTCAGCGACCGCTACGAGGGCCTTGCTCACGGGGGCTGACACAAAGACACACGCACTGGGCAAGAGCCTCTGGGATTTGTGAGAAAGCTTCTCCGAGTTGGCGGTGCCCTTGGAGCGCCTCAGACAGGGAAAAAGAGCGTCTCAATCCGCGAAAAGCTCGCATCCCGCCTCTCGCGACGAGCTAGCAGCAAGGTCTTAGCCCCGGCGAAGGCATGCAACCGCGGCATGAGTCCCTCGCGGACTCTCGTGGGAAACCCTGAGGCATCTAGGTTTTTTCACGAGCGCAGGACCCGGCTGGGGCAAATCGGTCTGTGGGGCTCTTTTCCCAGAGGCAGTCCTTTGCTTAGTTTTTGCGGCGCGCCCACGTGCCGAAGCTCGGCTTCACTCAATCGGGAAGCTCTCGGTCGACGGAGCCGTAAAATCCTCGCGTGTCTTATCGAGATCTCGGATCCCCGGGATCTGATGCAAGTTCTCGAATTCGTGACACGCTTGGATGAGGTCGGGCGAGGTGAGGTTGTGGGGCCCAATGACCTTGACGACTTTGCCGTTGCGCGCGAGGTAATCGACGAGAGCTTTGAAATCACCGTCGCCCGTGACGAGCACGATTTCGTCAAGGTAGGGGCTTTGACTGAGTACCTCGAGGGCCATTTCCAGGTCCATGTTAGCTTTGATGTCGCCATTGGGCAGCCGGCGCAGAGGCTTGGAGATGACGCGGTAGCCCATGAGCCCCAGAGCGTTTAGAAATGCCATCTGATCCTGCTTCTCCGGATCGTAGCAAGTAAAGGCGTTGAGCGTGACAACACCTTGGCTCCTCTCGCAAAGATATTTGCGCAACTTCAAGAAGTTGATTCGGCCCTCGCCGTAGACCTGTCTTGTTGTCAAGTAAATGTTCTGTATATCTAGAAAAACCCCAATACGCCTCATATTGATTTCTCCTTCTTTGATTTGATGACTGCGTTGGAAACCTTTGTTGGCGAGTTGATGTTCCGCTCGCTGGTCAATCATGACACTCATCGAGCTGTTGCTTACGCTGCGATGGCGAGCATAAACCAGCGAAGCGATGGAAAATTCGCCCCAACGTCGAAGGAGAGCGCACACCTGCGGGGGCGCCTGGCTTTTTTGACAAAGCTGCCGAAACGATTGGTTTTTCCACGGACACGTTCGTCGCGCGGCAAGCCACCATTCGCTCGTCATAAGCCTACACGCCGCTTCTTTCACTTGTTCGCTGCGGTAACGCAACCCCAATTTGGTTTTTTTGCTCGAATAGGTGTCGGGTGTGAGCCGAACGGAGAGTCGTTTCGCTCAAGTTGCCCTATAAAGAATGGGGTCCCTAGCTTGCATTTTTATTCTTTCTTGCAGTACTACTTATGTCCGATATTTTGAGCTTGTCGAAATGAGCTTGTGGGCGCAGCGGTGTGGTGCGCATCGGAATTTCGCGCCCTGTGAGCCAGTAGCTCACGACGACGGCAAGAGCGTTGGGAAAGGCGTCATGGCCCGGAATCTCTCTGTAAGCATGAATGCGGCCTATTTTGAACAGGCCTATGAAGCGTGGAAACGCGATCCGTCCTCGGTGAATCCCCAATTGGCCGCCTTCTTCGAGGGCTTCGAGTTTGCTCGCACAGCCGATGCGGTTCCAATTGAAGGAAAGCATCTGCAATCGGCGGTCAACTCGCTCATTTATCATTACCGTGCCATTGGGCATCGCATCGCCGACATCAATCCGTTGGAGCCTCCGCCGCCATCGCACCCGGAGCTCGAACTCGAAGCCTTCGGTCTTAAGCCCGAGGATCTCGAGCAAACTTTCGACACGAACCATATCCCCGAGCTGCCAGCGGCGCGTCTGCGCGAGATCGTCGAGATCATGCGGGAGACGTATTGCGGTCCTCTCGGCGTTGAGTACATGCACATCCAGGAGCGTGTCGAGCGCCGGTGGCTGCAACAGCGCATGGAGCCCACGCGCAATCGCCCGCCGCTCGAGCCATCCGAGCGCTTGCGCCTGTGGCGCATGCTGCTGCGCGCTGAGATGTTCGAGCATTTCCTGCAGAGCACTTATCGCGGGCAAAAACGTTTTTCGCTTGAGGGGGCAGAGACGCTCATCGCCGCGCTCGACGACTTGCTCACGCAGGCCGGGCGCGCCGGAATCGTCGAGATTGTCATGGGGATGGCCCATCGCGGCCGCCTCAACGTGCTTGCAAACATTATCCAAAAGCCTCTCGAGGACATCTTTCACGAGTTTGAGGACAACTTCATTGCCGATGCCTACTACGGCGACGGCGATGTGAAGTACCACAAGGGTTTCTCCAACGACATCGTCACGCCGGACGGCCACCAGCTGCACATTTCCCTGGTAGCCAATCCGAGCCACTTGGAGGCGGTCAATCCCGTCGTCGAGGGCAAGACGCGCGCCAAGCAGGCGCTTCGCAATGACACGGCGCGGCGCATCGTCCTGCCGCTCCTCATTCACGGCGATGCCGCGTTTGCCGGCCAGGGCATTGTGGCGGAAACGCTCAACTTGGCTCTGCTCAAGGGCTACCGCACCGGCGGCACCATTCACTTCATCATCAACAATCAGGTCGGTTTCACGACGGGTCCGCAGGATTACAAGTCGTCACTTTACCCCACAGACGTTGCCAAGGGCTTTGGCGCCCCCATCTTTCACGTCAACGGCGACCGTCCGGAGTATGTGGCCCACGCTCTGCGTCTGGCGCTCGAGTACCGGCAGACGTTCGCCAAGGATGTTGTCGTCGATATGTGGTGCTACCGCCGTCTTGGGCACAACGAGACGGACGAGCCCGCTTTCACGCAGCCGCTGCTCTACGCCAAGATTGCGCAGCACCCGCCAGTGCTCGAGCTATACACGCGAGAACTCAAAGCGCAGGGAGTGCTTACCGACGAGCTCGAGCGCGTGGAACGCGAAGCCTATGCTGCGCAGCTCGAAGCGGCTCGCTCAGAGGCCAGCGAGCCCGAGCCTGTGGAGGAATCGGCCGAACTGGGAGGACGCTGGAAGGGGCTCGTGCGCGAGTACTCGCACGCACCGATCGAGACCGGCGTGGATCGCGCCATTCTCGAGCGCATCGCCGACCGCGTCGTCGAGTTCCCGGCGGGATTTACGCCGCATCGCAAAATCCGCAAGTTCTACGAAGATTTCCGCCAGGCGGTGCGCGCGGGTGGCCCCCTCTCCTGGGCTCAAGCGGAGATTCTCGCCTTCGGCTCGCTTCTTCTCGAAGGAACGGGGGTGCGCCTGAGCGGCGAGGATAGCCGGCGCGGAACCTTCAGCCAGCGGCATGCGGCTGTCTACGATCAGAAGACGGGGGAGATGCACATTCCCTTGACGCAACTCGATCCCGACCAGGCGCAGTTCTGCGTCTACGATAGTGCACTGGCCGAGGCATCGGTGCTGGGGTTCGATTACGGCTACTCGGTTGGGGACCCCCATCGGCTGATCATTTGGGAGGCGCAGTTTGGCGATTTCGTCAACGGCGCCCAAGTCATCATTGATCAGTTCATTGTGAGTGCCATTTCCAAGTGGGATCAGTACAGTGGCCTTGTGCTCTATCTACCGCACGGTTATGAAGGGCAAGGGCCGGAGCACTCGAACGCGTGGCTGGCGCGCCACCTTCGCGCTTGCGCGGAAAACAACATCGAGGTCGTGCAGCCCACGACGCCCGCTCAGCTGTTCCACTGTCTGCGGCGACAAGTGCGACGCAATTTCCGTCGCCCTCTTTTCATGCTCACGCCAAAGAGTCTCCTGCGCCATCCGGAGGCGGTGAGTACCGTCGACGAGCTGACGCGCGGGCATTTCCAGGAAGTGCTCGATGATCCGCAGGCACCGGCACGGCCGCGCCGAGTGCTTTTCTGCAGCGGCAAGGTCTATTATGAGTTGGCGGCGGCGCGCCGTGAGCGCGGCGTGGACGACGTAGCTCTTGTGCGCGTCGAGCAATTCTATCCCATCTGGGATGATCTTTGGGAAGAGATCTCGGAGAAATACGCTGAGGTGCCGGAATGGGTCTGGGTGAGTGAGGAGCCAACGAACTTTGGGGCGTGGGGCTTTATGCACGCCAACTTGGCCACGTATCGACCTGATGAGCCAATCTGGTATCTGGGGCGGGCGCGCTCGGCTTCGCCGGCGACGGCTTCGCTGGCCATGCATCGGCGCCAGCAGCAGCTCATCCTCGACCACGCCCTGAGCCCCGAACCTTTGCAACCAGCGCTCATGGACGGCGTGGCCGTCTTCCGGCGGGGCGAACCCCATTGGCGCCTCAAGACGCAGCGCGAGCTCAAGGAGTCGGCAGGCACACCGTAGGTGTCGCTACCGCTCAGGCGGACTTTGCTTTGAGCCTAGCGATGTCGCAGAAAATGCTCGTCGAAGTTATGCCCTGTTCCGCGGGTGTTTTTCTGCACTCGAAACTGAGAAGCAGGTGCGACGAGAGTTGCGCTGACCATCAGGTTTCTTGTGAATTGTTCTTTTTTCAAGTTGACAAAATAATATTTTCTCGTTGCTCACTTCACAGGCGGCAGACCTTGCCTTTGGACACACCGCGCATTTCGCTGTCCCACTCAGTTTCGCAGTAAAGCAAGCAGTCCTCCCCAGCCCGCCGAAGCTCCTCCTCTCATGCGTTGCCCTAGTCTTGCGCAGGGCGCTTTTGTCATTCCAGAATCTGCTTGGTAAACTCTCCCGTGGGCGCCTGGCCGGGAGGGTAGTCGCCTGTAAAACAAGCCGTGCAGTACTGCTGTGTTCGCGGGACCACTTTGAGAAGGCCTTCGAGGCTGAGGAAGCCGAGAGTATCGCATCCGATGAATTGGCGGATGGTCTCGACGTCGCCAGCGGTGGCGGCGATGAGGCGCTCGCGTCGCGGCGTGTCGATGCCGAAGTAGCAGGGGTTGCGCCACGGTGGGGCGCTGATGCGCATGTGAATCTCGCGTGCCCCTGCAGCACGCAGCATATTAACAATTTTGCGGCTGGTGGTTCCCCGTACGATGGAGTCGTCAACGACGACGACGCGCTTGTCCTCAAGGACGCTCCGCACGGCGTTATACTTGATGCGGGCGCCAAAATCTCGGATCGCCTGGTCGGGTTCGATGAAGGTGCGCCCGACGTAGTGGGAGCGAATGAGTCCCATCGCATAGGGAATGCCCGAGCGGCGCGCATAGCCAATAGCTGCCGGAATTGAGCTGTCGGGCACGGCAATCACGACATCCGCCTCAGCTGGATGCTCCTCAGCCAGCTGTTGCCCGAGCCGCTCGCGGTACTCGTAAATCGAGCGCGATTGCGCCAGGCTGTCGGGGCGCGAAAAGTAGATGTACTCAAACACACAAAATGCTGGCTCAGCGGGGGGGAATGGGCGAGTGGCGAGAAGTTCGCCGTCGCGGTAAGTCAGCATCTCGCCCGGAGCCAGCTCGCGCAGGTACTCGGCATTCATAATGTCGAGCGCGCACGATTCACTGGCCATGACGTACGCGTTGCCCAGTTTGCCGAAACACAGCGGGCGAAACCCGCGTGGGTCTTTGACAGCCACCAGGCGCTCAGGGTGAAGGACGAGCATCGAGTAGGCCCCACGCAGCCGCACGAGCGCCATGAAAAGCGCCTCATCGAAATCGGCCGTCGCCGCCTGCGCCACGAGGTGGATGAGGACCTCGGTATCCGTTGAACTCTGAAAAATGGCGCCACGCTGCTCCAGCTCCTCGCGGATGTTAGCCGCGTTGGTGATGTTGCCGTTGTGGGCCACAGCAAGAGCCCCGCCGCGATAATTCGCCACGAGCGGCTGGGCGTTGGTCTCCAGGCTTGAGCCCGTTGTGGAGTAGCGCACATGGCCGATGGCCACCGAGCCGGGCAGGCGCCGCAGCGCCGCCTCATCGAAAACATCGGCCACGAGCCCCGAGCCTTTGTGGACGTGCATCCGCCCTTCGTGGATGGTGGCAATGCCGGCGCTCTCCTGGCCGCGGTGTTGCAGCGCGTAAAGGCCCAGGTAAGTGAGTTTGGCTGCTTCAGGATGGCCGCAGACGGCGACGATGCCACAGGCTTCGTGCGGCTTATCCGGCGTCAGCTCCACTGCCACGGGATGTCTTTTGGCACCTAAGCAGGGAGCTGCAAAAGAGCTCCCATCTTGAGATTGGTTTTCACAAGGGTCGGTGTCGCAAGGCGAAAAACAGCGTCGTGTCATTTCCTTATCCACGACCGCACAAATTGCTTGCGCTAAAAACTTGGCTGCAAGCATGAAAAACGGTCTTGAACCTTCAATCTCATGCGATCAGGTCGGTCGTTATTATGAAAGAAGAACAGGTCTATCTCGGGCGCGACGAAATCCCACGCAAATGGTACAACATTCACGCCGACATGCCAAAGAAGCTGGATCCGCCGCTGCATCCAGCAACTAAGCAGCCGGCTTCGCCGCAGGATTTGGCAGCCATTTTCCCGGAACCCCTCATTGAGCAAGAGGTTTCGGTCGAGCCGTGGATTGAGATTCCGCAAGAGGTTCTCGACGTGTTGGCCTTGTGGCGGCCAACGCCCTTGATTCGCGCGCGCCATCTCGAGGCCGCGCTGCAGACGCCGGCTCAAATCTGGATCAAGTACGAAGGGGTGAGCCCCGCAGGCAGCCACAAGCCCAACACGGCGGTCGCCCAGGCGTACTTCAACAAGATCTCGGGCACGAAGCGCCTTGCCACGGAAACGGGTGCCGGTCAGTGGGGATCCGCGCTCAGCTTCGCCTGCTGCAAATTTGGGCTCGAATGCAAGGTGTACATGGTGAAGGTGAGCTACCACCAGAAGCCCTACCGGCGTTCGCTCATGCATCTGTGGGGGGCGCAGGTGGTGGCCAGTCCGAGTGTGGACACTCTGGTGGGGCGCCAGATTCTGGAGAGGGACCCCGACTGCCCGGGAAGCTTGGGCATCGCCATCAGCGAGGCCATTGAGGATACGGTGACGCACCCCGGCACGAAGTACAGCCTCGGGAGTGTTCTCAACCACGTGTGCCTTCATCAGACGGTGATTGGACTCGAGACGCAGGAGCAATTCCGACGCGCTGGCATCAAGCCCGACATCCTCATCGGCTGCTGTGGTGGGGGAAGTAATTTTGCTGGCTTTGTCTTCCCCTTCGCCGGAGAGAAACTGCGCGGCGAGCGTGACTATACTCTCATTGGGGCCGAGCCGGCAGCCTGCCCGACGATGACCCGTGGCGAGTTCCGCTATGATCATGGCGACACGGCGGGGATGACGCCGCTCCTGCCCATGTACACGTTGGGTCACGACTTCATGCCGCCGGGCATTCACGCGGGGGGCCTGCGTTACCACGGCATGGCGCCGCTCGTCAGTGAGCTGGTGCGCGAGGGTGTCATCGAGGCCCGTGCCGTCAAGCAGCTCAGCACGTTCGAAGCCGCCGTCTTGTTTGCGCGCGCTGAGGGGATCGTGCCTGCGCCGGAGAGCGCCCATGCCATCCGCGTAGCTATTGACGAAGCTATCCGAGCCCGCGAGGAAAAGTGTCCCAAAGTCATCGCTTTCTGCCTGAGCGGCCATGGTTTCCTGGACCTTGCCTCTTACGATGCCTATTTCGCTGGGCAGCTCCAGGATTACGAGTACGAACCTTCGGCGGCAAAGTAATCGCGAAGACTCGATTCCTCGCCAAGGCTTGGGCGGCTTGAGAGGCCGGGTGTTTGCTCCTGAGCGAACCGGGCCTATAGTTGCATGCGACGTGGGGTGGTGGCTTTTTTTCTCGCGAGAATCATGAATACGCGATCGGGCGATTGCTCGCGCCGGACGCTCTTCCATGGGATGTGGCCTTCGGCGCGATGCTTTTTGTGCTCTGCCCCCTGCGTTTGCAGTAGAATTTCCCCTTCGCTTTATGGTGAAAAGACTTTGCTTCTCGCTCGAGAGCGAGAAGTTCGATTTTTTGATAGGGAAAGGAACGCGGACGTCGTGAACAGTTGGATCACTCTTTTGGGGCAGGCCTCTGGAGGAGCAGCCTCGGGCGGTCCCACTCCCCAGGATTCGCTCATGTCGATGGTTATGATGTTTGTCATGCTGGGCCTGCTCTTCTACTTTATCATCCTGCGCCCTCAGAAGCGTGAGCAGCAGCGGGCCGAGCAGATGCGCAATGCGCTGAAAAAAGGGGACCGAGTGGTGACGATCGGGGGGATCCACGGCACGGTCACGGCGGTTGATCAGACGAACAATATCGTCACTGTCCAAGTGGACCGTAACACGAAGATCGACTTTTCGAAGCAAGCCATCGCCACCGTTATCCCAAAAGAAGAGGCGCGAAGCAGCGCCGAAGAGAAGAAAAACGGCGATCAGAAGTAAACCACTGGCTTATGGTTACAACAAACACAATCACAACACCAGCACCGGTTCCGGCTCTCGATAGCGGGCTCGACCCCAATCGGGTCACCGTCGAGATGGTGCGCAACAACCCGGAAGTTCGCACACTCATTGATTGTGCGGATAAGTACCTTGCCACGATCGGTTACACAGATCATGGTTTCGGACACGTGGCCCGCGTGGCAACGCGTGCCCAGAAGATCCTTCGTGAGCTCGGCATGCCGCAGCGCGAGATCGAGTTGGCCGGCATTGCGGGCTACCTCCACGATATCGGCAATATGATCCATCGTCAGGGGCATGCCCACCACAGCGCTCTCATGAGCATCGCTCTTCTGCAGAAGATGGGGATGCCGCTGGAAGAGATCGCCATTGTGGCGGGCGCCATCGCCAATCATCACGAGGACTGCGGTGAGCCCGTGTCGAATGTGAGCGCGGCTCTCATCATTGCCGATAAGTCCGACGTGCTCCGCTCGCGCGTGCGCAACCCCAAGATGATCAGCTTCGACATCCACGATCGCGTCAATTATGCGGCTGAGCGAAGCGAAATCATTGTGGACAAGGAGCATCACCTCATCACGCTGAAGCTCAAGATCGACACCTCCATCAGCCAGGTGATCGACTACTTTGAGATCTTCATGAGCCGAATGACGATGAGTCGGCGCGGCGCAAATTACTTGAATTGCGATTTCCGCCTCATCATCAACGATGTCCAGCTTGCGTGAATGAGCGCCGAACGCTGGGAACCCGTGGGATTTCTGTCCGCCCGTCCCGAGATAAAAATTCGGGCGGCGGACATTTTCGCACTTGATCTTCGAGGGAGATGATGGGGAGGTGCGTGTGGCTGGCATGGGGTTTCGCCGCGAGACAAAAAGAATGCTACGCCACCGCGGAAGAGTTGCGGGCTCGTCCAGAGAGCCAAGACTTCGGAGAGTGACATGGCCGCGCGTGTGGACGCGTCACTCATGACATAAAGAGATGGAGCGCGATGAAAACAGAAATTAAAGTGCGGTTGGGGATTGTTGCTGCTGTTTTTGTCATTTCTCTCTGGCTGATTTGGCCGACATTCCAATACTTTCTCGGCGTTTCCGGAAAAATCAGCGTCACGCCCGAACGCCTTGAAGAGCTACGGCGCAAAAGCATTCCTCTGGGGCTGGACCTCCAAGGAGGCGTGGACGTTCTCCTGGAAGTTGATGAGGCCAAGCTCAAGGCGACCAAGATTCAGCGGTATGCCGACGAGGTGGCCAATGCCTTCAAGCAGGATAGCCCCCCCATCGACGCCACCGTCGAGGTTGCTCCGGACAAAGATGCGATCATCGTCACGGTCAACAAGCCCGAGCATGTCCGGCCAGCGGCCGCCATCCTCAAGCGCTTTGAGCAAATGCAGGTGTTCCCGCGCTTTCAGGAGGCCGAGCTCCAACCTGGCAAGGCGGTTGAGTTGGCCATCAGTCGGGAGCTGCTCAGGCAAGATGTTGAAAAGACCGTCGACAGCGCTCTCAAGGTCATCCGTGATCGCGTGGACAAATTGGGCGTGACCCAGCCGGTTGTTGTCAAGCAGGGCTCCAACCGCATTCGCGTCCAGTTGCCCGGGGAGAAAGATCCCGATATGGTGGTCAAGACCATCATCCGGCCTGCCCAACTGGAATTTCGCGCCGTGCGCGCCGCTCAGCAGCCAATCCTCGATTCCGACGGGCGGGAGCGCTACCCCGACGACAGTGCTTCCTACATCGATATCATGACGGGCAAGCCTCTCGAAGGCAAGCAGATCCCCGCGGGTTACGAGGTCAAGCCCATGCGTATCCAGAAGCGCGATCCCGCCACGGGCGAAATGCGCTCCGAGGATCGCTACATTCTCGTCAAGCAGAAGGTGGAAATGACGGGTGAGGCCCTGGCCGATTCGTGGGTGAGCATTGATCCCACTAAGTTCAACCAGCCGATTGTCCACCTCGAATTCAAGCCCGAGGGGGCGAAGAAGTTCGAGCAAGTGACCCGCCAGTACGAGCACAAGCCTTTGGCGGTCCTGCTTGATGGTGTCGTTTACACCGCGCCCAACATTAATCAGGTCATCAGTGAGGGCAGCTGCATCATTGAAGGAGCATTCTCGCTCGAAGAGGCCCAGAATCTGAGCCTGATCCTCAAAGCGGGTGCCCTTCCCGCTGAGCTCGTGACGAAAGAAAAGCACACCGTGGAAGCCACACTTGGCGCCGATTCGATCAAGGCCAGTGTGTTCGCCCTGGTCGTGGGCAGCGTGATCGTGGCTGCCTACATGATTCTCTACTATGGTGTGGCGGGGCTCATCGCGGATATTGCGCTGCTCATCAACGTGCTCATCATCTTCGCCTTCATGAAGCTGGCCAATGCCACGCTCACGCTCTCGGGCATCGGCGGCATCTTGCTGACGGTGGGTATGGCCGTCGACGCCAACATTCTTATTTACGAGCGCATCCGCGAGGAGCTGGCTTCGGGCAAGACACTCAAACAAGCCATCGAGCTTGGCTTTGGGCGCGCCTTCTCGGTCATCTTTGACGCCAACCTGACGACGTTGATTTCCGGCCTCACGCTTCTCCAGTTCGGAACGCAGTCGGTGAAGGGCTTTGCGCTCTCGCTCAACATCGGTATTCTCGCCACACTTTTCACAGGGCTCTTCTGCACCTACGCGCTCATCAACGGCTACACTGGGCTCGGGAAGAAACCCACCTTCGGCAAGTTCCAGTGGCTACGGGCCGGTCTGGTGCTCGACTTCCTTGGGCTGCGGAAATTGTCCTACGTGTGGTCGGGCGCACTCTTGCTCGCCTGTGTTCTTTACGTCCTCCCCTTCGGACCCTTCCCGGGCTCGAACTGGGGAGTGGATTTCGAGGGCGGACTCCTGGCCGACGTCAAGATTACGCAGCCAATCAGTGTCCAGGAACTCCAGCGTGCTTACGGGGATTGGCGCGTGCAGAAAGTGGCTGGTGAGAACATGTATCTCATCCGCATGAAGTTCATTTCCAATGACAAGGACCAAATCCCCAAGACCCAGGAAGAAATCCAGAAGCGCTTAGAGAAAGTTGTGGGGCCTGGCAATTTCTCGATCCTCGGCTACGACTCCGTCAGCAACGAGGTGGGCAGCGAGTTCACCCGCACGGCGATCATCGCCTGCCTCATCGCTTCCATCGGCATTCTCATTTACATTTGGTTCCGCTTCGAGCTCGTGTTCGGCATCGCGGCTGTGGCGGCTCTCTTCCACGACCTGCTCATCACTTATGGCGTCTTCAACATGCTGGGCGATCTCGGCTGGGCGGGGGAGGTGACGCTGGATGTCGTCTCAGCTCTCCTGGTGATTCTTGGCTATAGCGTCAACGATACGATCATCATCTTCGACCGCGTGCGCGAGAACATGAAGCTGCACCCGGCCATGCCCATGCGCGAGCTCATCAACCGCAGCATCTGTGAGTCGTTGAACCGCACCATCAACACGGTGGGAACGGTGCTCATCGTGCTTGTTGTCATGCTGCTCATCGGCGGCAAGGGATTGCACGATTTTGCGCTGGTGCTTCTCATCGGCATCATCAAGGGCACGTACTCGTCGAGCTTCGTGGCTAGCCCCCTGCTCTACGACATCACGAATTACAGCAAGCGGCGTGCTGCGAAGGCCACGGGCGCGAAGCGCATCAGCCCTATGCTCCGGGAAAACGCGTGAGGTGTGAGCCACAATCCGCTCCGAGCCCCGAGCCCCGAGCGGGGAGTTGCGGCTTGACTCAAGCGTGTGGGGTGAGTGCTCTGCACGGAAGTTAGGCAAAGGGGCGATCGAAGTGCCCCCTGCCAAGTCTCGGAAAAAATGAGGTTGTCCAACTAGGTCAGGTACGAAGGAGATTAGGCGTGAAAGAGTATCCGACGAAGCAAATCCGCAATGTCGCTCTGGCGGGCCATACTGGCTCCGGCAAAACGACTCTGAGTGAGGCGATTCTTTTCAATCTCAAGCTGACGGATCGCATGGGACGCGTCGAGGACGGCAACACCGTCTCGGATTACGATCCGGAGGAACAGAAGCGTCTGATGTCGATCAATGCGTCGCTCATTCCCGTGGAGTATCGCGGCCACAAGATCAACTTCCTCGATCTGCCTGGCTACCGCGATTTTGTTGGCGAGATCCGCAATGGCATGCGCGTGGCCGACGCCGTGGGCATTGTCGTCGACGCGTCGGGCGGCATCGAAGTCGGCGCGGAGCTCGCTTGGGATTACGCCGAAGAGTTTGCGCTGCCGCGCTTCGTCGTGCTCAATAAAATGAATCGCGAACGCGCCAGTTTCCAAAAGGCCCTGGCCGAGGTCAAGGAGGCGTTTGGGTGCCGCCCCGTCATCGTCGCCTTCGCCCATGGCGAAGGCCCCGAGTTCAAGGGCGTGGTCAACGTCCTGACTGGCAAAATGTCCGCGGGCAACAACGGGAAGTGCCAAGTGCAGGATGCCCCCGCGGAGGTCAAGGATGAGATCGAATCGTTGCGCGCCGAACTCATCGAAGCAGCCGCTGAGGGCGATGACGAGTTGACCATGAAATATCTCGAGGGTGAGACGCTTTCGGCCGAAGAAATCGTGCGCGGACTCAAAGGCGTTATTCTCAGCCGCCGCGTAGTCCCCGTCCTTGCCACCGCAGGCGCCATTGGCGCTGGAGTGACCGATCTGCTCGACTTCGTCATTGATTGTCTGCCTGCGCCAGCCGAGCGTGGCCCCTTCATGGCCAAGAGCGGCGATGGCAGCCAAGAGATCCCCCTCGATTACGACGAGAATGGCCCCACGGTGGCTTTCGTCTTCAAGACGGTGAGTGATCCCTATGCCGGCCGCCTGACGTTCTTCAAAGTGCTGCGCGGTGTTGTGGCGAACGACACGACCCTGCTCAACGTCAGTCGCAGCGTGGAAGAAAAGGTCAGCCACCTCATGACTGTGCGCGGCAAGAAGAGTGAGCCGGTCAACCGCGCCATCGCCGGCGATATCGCCGTTTTGGCCAAGCTTTCGAGCACCTTCACGGGCGATACGCTCTGTGATCCTAAGAACCCCGTCAAAGTCGAGCCCACACCGATGCCCCCCCAGACCGTGCAGATGGCTGTCGTGGCGAAATCGAAAGAGGACGAAGAGA
>FWWL01002320.1_pt1 | contig 40192 bp, 35 predicted proteins | sample 2228331 | NCBI WGS metagenome assembly FWWL01 (sample SAMEA103939775, study PRJEB20133) | metagenome
GGGACGAGGAGGCGGGCCGCTCCGCTCAGGCTCCCGGGAGGGGCGCTCCTCCCGGACCGAGCCGGGCCTTGCGGGTGGGTCCCGCCGCTCCTGGCGGCTGCGTTCGGCGAGCCCGCGCATATCCGCCGCCGCGGAACGCTCCCTGAGCGACGGGACCTGCGGACCCGGCCCCGTCTCGGGCCGGGCCATTGCGGCGCCGCAGGTCCAGAACAGGACCAAGGCGACGCAGACGCTGACGACTGTGCGCATCCTGATGTCCCCCTCTCCTCCATCCGGCGACAGCGCGGAACGCTTCCCGACATCTCCGGACTTCGCCTGTACATATTTGAGCATACTACGCCGGAGCGTGTTCCGCGAGCCCCGTGCTGGTTTTTCCCGGCCGGTGTCTGGTAGACTGTCCTCGCCATATCTCGCCCGGGAGGCGCACAGTGAAACGTCCGGCAGCCATCCTCCTCGCCATTCTGGCGGCAGCTCCGGCGCGCCCGGAGCCTCTGACGGTCCCGGAATCGGGCCCCCTGTCGGCGGTCTACTTCTTCACGCACTGGTGGGAGCCGTGGAAGAGTTCGGACCGCGCCGTGCTGGACGACCTGAAGAAGCTCAGGGCCGCAGGGTACAATACGATCTTCCTAGACCATCAGTGGTCCCAGATGATAGACGGCGACTGGCGTCTCCTCGACCGCGGTCACCGTCTGGCGCGAGAGGCGGGGGTAAGGATACTGCCCTGGCTGGGCACGAAGGCCGGGCTGGACCTGGGCACCAGCCCGCAGCGGCGGGAGCTGGTCAGGCAGATGTACGGCCGGGAGATCCGCCCCGGGCGGGACCGCGACGGAAGGCCGGACCGCACCCTCCCCTGGGACGAGGCCGTCGTGGAGGCGAGCGCTCGCTACTTCATCGACTACCTGGACCGCTACCGGGACGGCGGAGCGCTGCTTCATATCGACTGGGACGGCAGGCTGCGGCCGGTGGTGGCTCCGACGGTGGAACTGGACTGGGGCGGAAGCTGCGACGTGGAGACGGAGCAGATGTTCCGCCTCTGGCTCAGGGCGCGCTACGGTGACACCCGGAAGCTGAACGAGAGCTGGGGGACTTCCCTGTCCGACTGGTCGGCGGTGCGCATTTGCGACGGGGCGCTCTTCGACCTGGACGCCCACCGGGAGGGGAAGTCCGGGCACCCTGCCGCTGTGGAAGACCACATCGAGTTCCGGGCTCAGGTGATGGACATCAGCCTCGGGGAGGTGAGCCGCCGCATCCGCGAGCGGCATCCGGACGTCCTTATCGCCACCGAACTGCCCTATCAGTTCGGCTCGCGGCATCCGCACGCCGTCGGATACCGCATCGGGCAGGGCGCCAACCCGTCGGCAGCCCGGCACGCCGACATCCTGGTGCTGCGCGCGACCGGCCCGCTGACCGAAGAGGAAGCCCGTCTTCTGCAGGACCACCGCCTCCAGACCGGGCAGAAGGTCATCCTCACCTATCGCACGTATCCTGAGTGGGGACGGGACCTGCTTTCTGGCAGGACCGCCGCGAAGGAGATGGGCCAGGCATACGGCGGGCAGGCGGCCGCCCTGGCGGACGGGTTCGGCCTCTACAGCTGGAACGAGATGGTGGACTGCCACATCGCCCCGGGAGCCGACCCGTCCTACGCGGCGCCGTTCCAAGTGGCGCAGGAGGAGTCCGCCGCAATGCAAAAGGCGATGGAGGAGATGGCCAGACAGTTCGCGCTCGAAGCGGGAAAGAAGAAGTGAGGGGTGGCCGGGCGGGTCTGCGGACCGGACTGCGCATCGCGGGGGCCGTGCTGATGGCTTCGCTCGCGGGCATCCCGCCGTCCGGCGCGGCCGGACTCGAGCCCGTGCGCACCGCCGGCCTGGAGCAGCTGGACCGCATCCTGGAGGCAGCCATCAGGGAGCAGGCGTTTCCCGGGGCGGCCCTGGTGGCCGGGCAGGCGGACCGCATCCTGTGGGCCCGGGGATACGGCCGGCTGACATTCGACGAGGACTCCCCGCCCGTGCGTCTGGACACCATCTTCGACCTTGCCTCCGTCTCCAAGGTGGCCGGGACGTCCACGGCGGCGATGCTGCTGCTCGACGACGGCCGCCTGCGGCTGGAGGACCGGGTGGCGGACATCATCCCGGGTTTCGAGAAGGGCGGGAAGCGGGACGTCACGGTGCAGGACCTGCTGACGCACACCTCGGGCCTGAAGGCGTACGAGACGTGGCAGCGTGTGGAAGAGAAGCGCCAGCCCGGCGAGCATCCCGCAGACGCCCTGCTCCGGCACTATGCGGCGCTGCAGGTGTCGTACCCGCCGCGGACCCGCATCCGCTACAGCTGCCTGAATATGCAGGTGCTGGCCCGCGTCGTGGAAAAGGCTGCGGGCGAACGCATGGAAGACCTCCTCATCCGCAGGGTGTTTGCTCCCCTGGGGATGAACGACACCCGCTACAATCTGGACGCTGCTCAAATCGCCAGGACAGCCCCCAGCCTCCGGCTGCAGGATGGCTCGCTCCTGCAGGGCACGGTCCACGACCCTCTCGCGCGCTATCACGGTTCGGTGGAACATACTCCGGGCAACGCCGGGCTGTTCTCGAGCGCGGGCGACCTGTCGCGCTTCTGCCGGATGATGCTGCGCGGAGGGGAATTGGAAGGGGTGCGGGTGCTCAAGCCCGGAACGGTCCACCGGATGACGTCCAACCTGGCGCCCGCCGCCACCGGCGAGACCCGGGGTCTCGGGTGGGGCATCTACGGTCCGGGACCCTACGCGTCAGCGTCGAACGGCACGGATGCCACCCGCGCCGTGGGACACACAGGCTATACGGGCACGTTCGTCTGGCTGGACAAGCGGACGAAAGCCTACGTGGTGCTCCTGACCAACCGCACCTTCCCCGACGAAAAAGACCGGCCGGCCGGCAAGCCCAGCTTCTTTACGGTGCGCGAGCAGGTGGTCAGAACGGTGCGGGACTACGTGGAGCGAAGCGGCTCCCCGTGAACGCCCCCTCCGGCAGCCGGACCAGACGCACGTCGTCGAACCACACCGTTCCCGTCACGAAATGGTGGTGCAGGTAGACCTTAGCAAACGCGGCGCCTTCCGGCGCCCGGGCCACCACCCGCAGAAGGCGCCAGTCGTGGACGCCGTGGCCGTCGGGGTCCTCGGGCTGGCGCGCTTCCGAAAGGAACCGGCCCCCGGCATCCAGCCAGCAGATGCCCAGCCGGAACCACTCCCAGCGGCCCTGCACGCCCTCGATACGCACCCGGGCGCTCAGCTCGTACAGGCACCCGGCCCTCACCAGACCCGGACGCGTGGTCTGGCAAAGCGCCTGCAGTCCGAGCTCCGTCGGCACAGGATGGCGGACCTCTCCCCGGCCGGTCTCCTGGAAGCAGTAGCCGCCGCCATCCTGATGGCGGAAGTTGTAGCCCCTGGAGGACATCCTCTGAGAGAAGCTCCCGGAACGGGCCGCATTCCGGTCGAGCGCATAGATCTCCGGGTGCGGGCCGCCGCAGACGGTCTCCCACGCGCGTCCGACGCCCGGCTGCTCGCCGTTCCTCCCGCCATCACCCCACTCGAAGCCTCCGTTCAGCAGCAGGTTGGGAGGCTCAGCGGCAGAAGCCGGCACTCCGGCCGGGGCGCAGGGACCGGCCGCGAACGGCAGGAGCGCCCCCAGGGCGGCAAACAATCGGGCGAGCGCAGCAGCGCTCGCCCGGAGCCCGGAAACAGCCTGCACGGGACCCGTCAGTAGATGTCCCACAGATAGCGGTTGGGATTGGCGGGGTCGCGGGTCGTCCGTTCCCGGTCCATCTGCTCGTAGGACAGCCGCTTCGCGTGGCCGTCGAGGTAAGAGATGATGGTCCCGTCATAGTGGACTTTGGAACCCAGATCGGGAACGCCGGCATAGTCCCAGTCGTAGTAGCCGTCATTGATGGAGTCGCGCGCCTCGTGGATCAACAGCAGCACCTGCGAGAGGTCCTTGGAAGCGCCATCCACCTTGAAGAAGTGAAGCTTCTCGTTCGCCGAATATGACAGCCGGTACTTGCGCTGGTCTTCCTCCGTCCCGCGGATCTTGGTGGCCTTCTTGTTCCTGTCGGTGGGACAGATGTACACCTTGTCGCTCTTCACATACGGCCAGAGGCTGCCCTGCTCGAGCTGAGCCGGCTGGAAGACGATGGTGCCCGCCCAGTCCGGGGCGCGCTTGTCCGTGGTCCAGTTCACGGAAGGCATGCGCCCTTTGTTGTCGTCCATATACTGCCGGAACGACAGCCACAGCTGCTTCTGGTTGCTGATGCACATGGTCTGACGGCCGCGCTCTCTGGCGTTGGCGAACACGGGGAACAGGATGGCCGCCAGGATGGCGATGATGGCGATGACGACGAGAAGCTCGATGAGGGTAAATCCCTTCGACCCGGAGCTTCGCAGGTGTGAACGATGAGACACGCTGACAGACCTCCTTCGAACGGACGCGTAACCGATCACGCACTTATTGTATCACACACCCGGGCTTCCGGAGTATTTCCAGCGTATCAAGTTCCCGTGACATGGGCTCTGCGGGAAGTGGCGAAAGCGGAGCAGGGGGGACATAATCATCTGACAATCAGACAGGAGGGAGAACTATGACGATTGCCGCACAGACGCTCAGAGAGCAGCGCGAGCTGTTCGACGACCTCGGATACGCCGTGTTCCGCCAGGCTGTCCCCCGCGACCTCGTCGAGGAGGCGAGCCGGCACGTGGAATGGCTGCAGCAGCAGCACCCCGAACTGCGTCCGGAGCAGCTGAACTACCAGCTGGTCATCGACGACCCGTTCTGGGTGAGGCTGGTCAGCGAGCCGGGTCTGCTGGACATCGCGGAGCAGTTCATCGGGCCGGACATCGCCCTGTTCGCATCGCACTACATCTCCAAGCCGCCGTTCGACGGTCAGCCGGTGCTCTGGCACCAGGACGGGAGCTACTGGCCGCTGGAGCCGATGGAGGTGGTCACCCTTTGGCTGGCAGTGGACGAGAGCACGCCGGAGAACGGGTGCATGCGGGTCATCCCGCGCTCGCATCGCCTTCCGCTGCAGGAGCTTCAGCCCAACACGGAGGTCTCCAGTGTGCTGGGGTCGCAGATCGACCCGGCTCTGGTGGACGAGTCGCTGGCGGTGGACGTCATCCTGCAGCCGGGCGACGTCTCGGTGCACCATCCCAACCTCATCCACGGCTCCAACGCCAACACTTCGCCGAAGCGCCGGTGCGGGCTGACCATCCGCTACATCCCGACGACCACCCGCATCGTCAGTGACAAGCCCTACCCCACGTTCCTGCTGCGGGGGGAGGCAAAGCCCGGCATCAACACCTATCTTCCGAAGCCGCGCTACGTCGCCGGGAAGCACTTTTCGTTCCGCGGCTGCGAGGAATGGGCTTGAAAAGCGCTCTCCGGGAGACGCTGCACCGGAGAAATGCTTGACAGGAAACGGGGCGCTGCCTTACACTGGATATTGAGGGAATCATCCCACCTTTTGCCGGCTCGGGTCCGGCGCAAGAAAGGAGCGCCCCGTTGGCACTCAGACGCGTCCTCTTCCTGACCGCGGCGGCTGCGGCGGCCTGCATCTCCCCGTCCCCCGCGCAGACGGTCGTCACGGTGACCCCGGAGAACATGCAGGGCTGGAGCATCGAGGCGAATGCCGAGGGATACGGCGCCCTCGCCGCTTTCGGTCCCGCTCTGAACGAGTCGGCGGACGGCTTCAGGACCTCCACCGGCCTCGATCTGGGCCGCGGGGCGTTCTACGCCTCCTGCACCTACGCCGGGCAGACGGGAGGGGAGTACGACAAGACCCCTTCCACCGTGTGGCTGGGACTGGACACGCACAACGGCCAGTCGCTCGCCGGCGTCACGCTGAACCGCATCACCTCGCTGCGATACTGGTCTTTCGTGTCCAAGATCCCCACCCGCCACGGGGGGAACTCCAACCTCTGGGACAGCTGGACGTGGTGGCGCTATCCGAAGCAGCCCATCGCCGTCACGCTGACCATCGAGAAGGCCGACGGCACCGACCGCCGCCAGCTCTGGTACCGCCCGTGGGGGACCACCGTCAAGGGCGACGACCTCAACGAGAACGCAATCGGGAAGTGGCAGTATTTCAACTGCCTGAACCAGGGCAGGTGGCTCCTGCTGCCGGACTTCGACGGCAACCCGTCGCTGTCGTTCGAGAACTGGAACCAGGTGCTGACGGCATACGGGAACTACAGGCTGGTGGCCACATCGGACGTCCCGTGGAGCCAGGGGGGCTGGAAGAGTCCGGGCTGGAAGGGCTCCACCATCCCGACCGGCAACCCGAGATGCACAGGCACGGGGAAGGCCCTAAACCTGATGGTGGGCGCCCGGTTCTTCCAGTTCCGCTGGCCGGGCGAGTCCACGTCCACCGCCTGGTGGCCGGAGTCGGCGGGGTTCCGCGGCCACGTGGACCACTTCAGCCTCGGCATCGACGGGGTGGAGGTCACCTACAACTTCGAACCGAGTCCGAACGACCCGGGACCGGACCTTCTCTACATCAGCCAGAAGGCTCTCAGGCACCCGATATTCCAGATGCCCGCCGTCCAGCTGGAACACCGCTTCAGGATATCCGGACGCGTGGTGGAGCGGGCGAACCCGTATTTCAGCATCGATGACGGCTCCGGCCTCTCGCTGCCCACCCGGGTGTACTGGATGAACAACCCGGCATCCGTGGGTCAGTACTGGGAGGCGTGGGGATACATCGAAAAGCCGCGCTTCACGTCGGTCAGCACGCCGTTCATCGTGTGGACGGACCCGAGCCACTGCCGCCGCCTGCAGTGAGGACGCGCGGCTCCGGCTTTAGACCTTGAAGCGGATGTAAAGGCAGTCCCCGTCCTCGATGACGTGTTCCTTGCCGACCAGGCGGAGCTTCCCGGCAGCCTTCGCCTGGTCCCACCCTCCCGCTTCGCGGATGTCCGGCCACGAGACCACCTCGGCGCGGATGAAGCCCCGGGCCAGATCGGAATGGATGCTGTCCGCCGCCTCCAGCGCCGTGCTTCCGGCGGGAAGCGGCCAGGCGTGCACCTCCTTCTCGCTGACGGTGAAGAAGGTGATGAGGCGGCAGCGCGCGTAGACCTCCCGGATGAGCAGGTCGCGGGCCGGCTCGGCGATGCCGAATCCCGACAGATACTCCGCCTGCTCGTCCTCCGGCAGCTGCGCGACCTCCTTCTCGATCTCCGCCGACAGGCAGAAAGCCGGGGAGCCGGCCTCGCGGAGAGCGCTGAGAGCCGGCGCGAGCAGTGCCGGGGCATCGCCGATATGGTCCTCCCCGACGTTGACCGCGAAGATGACGGGCTTCGCCGCCAGCAGCTGGAAGCCCGCAACGGCGCGCGCCTCGTTCTCGGGGAGCTCCAGCTCCGCAAGTTTGCCTCCGCCCTCCAGCGTCTCGCGGACCTTCTCCAGGGCGTCCTGCTCCACCTTCAGAGCGGCGGGAGCCTGCGGTCCCCGTGCCTGCTTCGCAATCCTCTCCAGACGGCCCTCCACGACCATCAGGTCCCGCAGGGCCAGCTCTTCCAGAAACTCCGCGGCCTCCGCCCGCACGGCCTCCGCGTCGGGAGAGCCCCCTTCGAAGGCGTCGATGACGTAGGTGATGGCGTCGGTGGTCCGAAGCTCCCCCATCGCCTCGTCGGAAAAGGCCCTGCCCCGCTCGCCGCCCAGCCGGGCGATGTCATCCACGAAGTCGATGGTCGCCGGGCTGACCTTCTTGGGGTTGTACAGCCGGACGAGAAAGTCGAACCGCTCATCCGGCACGACCACCACACCGTGCACCGGCTCTTTGGAGTGGGAGGTCTGTGCCTGCCCGCGGCAGAGAGCCTGGAACAGAGTGGTCTTGCCCGATGCAGGTCTGCCCACGATGCCGATCTTCATCTTCTGCGCCGCATCCCCCGGAAGACAGAAGGCCCCGCCCCGGACACTGAGTCCGGCGGGGCCTTCCGGAACCATTCGTCCCGGATGTTCCCGATGTTACTTAGCGCAAACCCCGCGGGTCCGCCAGCGCTGCGGCTCAGCGATAGGAGCCGGCGAACCCCACCCCGCGGCGGGCCATCTCCTCCAGACGCGCGATGCGCTGAGCCGTCGGCGGATGCGTGCTGAACAGCGAAAGCATGCCGCCTCCCCGCAGAGGGTTCACGATGAACATATGCGCCGTGGCGGGCTCGGCCTCCATAGGCACGGCCTCCACTCCCCGCTCCAGCTTGGCGAGCGCGCTGGCCAGAGCGAGCGGGTTCCCGGAGATGCGGGCTCCGCCCTCATCGGCCAGGAACTCCCGGCTGCGCGAGATGGCCATCTGGACCAGCATCGCCGCGATGGGCATCACGATGATGGTCAGGAGCATCGCGATGGCATTGGCCCCGCCGTTCTCCCGGTCCCGGCTTCCTCCCGCGAAGATCATCCCCCACCGCGCGATATGGGCAAGGTAGCCGATGGCGCCGGCGATGGTCGCCGCGATGGCCGAGATGAGCGTGTCGCGATGCTTGACGTGGGCCAGCTCGTGCGCCATCACGGCCGCCAGTTCCTCCCTGTTCAGCAGCCGCATGATGCCTTCCGTGGCGGCTACCGCTGCGTGCTGAGGGTCGCGGCCCGTGGCGAACGCGTTGGGCGTCATGGTGGGGATGACGTAGACCTTCGGCATCGGGAGTCCCGCGTTCACGGTGAGCTCCCGCACCAGGCTCACCAGATGGGGATGGCTGCTCTCGTCCGCCGGCTTCGCGCGATACATCGCCAGCACGATGCGGTCGCTGAACCAGTAGGCGCCCAGGTTCATCAACGCGGCGAACAGCAGACCCACCAGCATCCCGTCGCGTCCGCCGACGGCCTGACCCGCCATCATCAGCAGCGCGGTCAGCAATCCGAGCAGCAGGACGGTCTTGACCTGATTCATCGGGAAAATCCTCCTGTAAACAGCGCGCGCAGGGATGGTATCCCGGATATCCTCCCCTGTTTCTCATTATATCCATACCCCGCTCCGGGCAACCCCCGGTTCCCGCGGGGCGTCTTTCATGGTATACAGAGGCGGCGGGCCTCAGTGCGGCGGGCCCGGACGACTCCCTTGGGACTGCTCATGCGCATCACCACACTGCTGCTGCTTGCCGTGGCCATCCCTCTGGCGCTCGTCGCCGGAGGATGCGCCGACGGCTTTGCGCGCGGCCGGGCTGAAAAGGAGATCCTGCAGATGCTGCCCGAGGTCATCGGGCCGGCGGAGCAGTATCGCGTGAAGGTGGACGGCAGCGCCTCCGGCATGCTGAAGGGCGAACTCAAGGCGGTCCACATCGCGGGGACCGATGTGCGGCCGGAAGGGTTCCCCAGGCTGGCCAGGCTGGAGGCCAGCGCGCGGGACGTGCGGGTGGACACCCGCACCTATCGCATCCTCTCCGCAGCACAGGCGTCCTGGAAGGGATGGCTGGACGAGGAGGAGCTCACCGGCCTGCTGAAGGACCGCGTGCCCCTGCTTCAGGACCTGAGCGTGCGGGTCACGCCGGACTACGTGGAAGCCAGCGGACGGGCCGCCTACGGGCGCATCGGGGCGGACGGCTCGGTGCGGGCCGTCCCGGGGGTCCGAAACGGGCGGGAGATCTGGATGCTGCCGCGGCGCGTGTCGGCTCTCGGCGTGGGAGCTCCGGTCCCGGATTGGGCGGGGCAAAGGATCGCGAGCATCGTCAACCCCGTCTATGTCATCCCCGACAACGGGCTGCCGCTCACAGTGCAGCGCATCGCGACCGAGCAGGGGCTGCTTCGCCTGGAGGGAACGCTCGACCTGACGAGACTGGCTCTGCCGTCTCAATAGATGCGGTCAGCGTCCGCATCCTCTCCTTCCTCCTCCCCCTCCGGACGGTCCAGTTCCTCGAGCATCTCCTCCAGGTCGTCACCCAGGTCTTCGTCCATGGACTTGCTCATCTCGCGGACCCATTTCTTGAGCTTCTTCGGGTCCTCGTCGATGTCGCCGTAGCGGTCGATATCCGCGAGGTCGTCCAGCACCTGGTCCTCGCTCCGCGGGGAGCCGAAGCGGCTCATCAGCTTCCTGAGATTGCCCGACCCGCAGCGGGGGCATGAGGGGTCGCGGGAGTCCGCCACCACTCCCACCAGCGCCGTGAACCGGCGCGAGCAGTCCTGACAGCGATACTCATACAGCGGCATCCGTCACCTCCAGGGCGCGCAGTCTGGTGCGCAGCCTGGCAAGATCATCATAGGCTCCCTTGAGCCGTGAATAAAGGTCTTCGAACAGCGGGCGCATCGCCTCGTACACCGCCGAGCGGGCGGCATCCGGGCGCACGATATGAGCCGGCGGGACGAGCCGGGCGCTCTCTTCAAGACCGGCGATGGCCCCGAGTCCCGCGGCCGCGGCGGCGAAGGCCCCCCGCGACGTGGCCTCCCCCACTTCGTCCGGAAACGCGCACGGACGGGTGAAGCAGTCAGCGAGGATCTGACGCCAGAGTCTGACGCGCGCGCCGCCTCCGATGGCGCGGATCTCCTCCGGCGCATCATTCGCCGAGCACCGGCAGATGTCGCAGAGGATGCCTCCCAGAGCCAGCGATACCCCCTCCAGCACGGAACGGAGCAGGTCCCCCACCCCGTGCGAGGCGCTGAGTCCGAACCAGACTCCCCGCGCGTTGTCGTTCCAGACGGGCGAGCGCTCCCCGGCAAGGTAGGGCAGGAACAGCAGGCCGCCCGCCCCCGGCGGGGCTGCCGCGGCCAGGGACTCGGCCGTCTCGAAATGCGCCTCGCACAGACGCGTCACCGCCCAGTCCCACGCCGCCCCCGCGCTCTGGACCGTCCCGATGGAGCTGAATCGCGCGGGCACGATGGCCAGCGCGAACAGCCGTCCCTCCGGGTCGATGACCGGCGCCGACGCCGTCCGCGCCACCCAGGCGGTGCTTCCGATGTAGGTGTAGCAGGAGCCGGGCTCCCAGGCTCCCGCCCCCACCGCGGCCGAGGCTCCATCCCCGAAGCCCACGAACACCGGAGTGTCCGGCAGAAGGCCCAGCGCGCGGGCGGCCTCGCGCCTCAGCCCGCCCGCCTTCTCCCCCGCGCGCGCCACGCGGGGCAGGCGGGACATCTCGATGCCTGCGGCGTCGCACAGTTCCTGACTCCAGTCCATCCTGTGAAGGTCCCAGCAGCCGTAGAGCGAAGCATCCGAGAAGTCCGTGAGAGGTTCGCATCCGGTGAGCCAGGAGGTCACATAGTCCTTGCACTGGACGAACAGCCTTGCGGCCCGGTAGGTTTCCGGCTCGCTGTCGCGCAGCCAGGCTATCTTCAGCCAGGGGTAGTGGACGTCCAGGGGGTTCCCGGAGATGTGCAGCACCCTTTCGGGCAGGCTGCCCCGCCGGAGACGGCGCGCCTGAGCCGACGCGCGGATGTCGCTGTGCAGGATGGCGGGACGCACGGGCCGGTGCTCGGCGTCCAGCGCGACGACCCCCATCATGTGCCCGGAGAGAGAGATGCCCGCCACATCCCCGGGCCGAACGCGCGCCGCGGCCAGCACCTCCCGCGTGGCGGAGGCCACCGCGGACAGCCAGTCGGCCGGGTTCTGCTCGAAGCCGCCGCCCGGAGTCTGACGCGTGGCGTAAGCCTCCGTGTGGGAGGCCAGCAGCTCGCCTTTCAGGCTGAACAGCGCCGCCTTGTCGCCCGTCGTTCCCAGATCGTGAACCAGGATGCAGTCCATCCGGCGACCTCCCTCACGCGCGGCCCGCGCTCACCAGAACCGCCAGGCCGGACACCCGCACTCCTCCAGCAGCTTCGCCAGAAGGTGGAGCGGGAGCCCCACGACGTTGAAATAGCACCCCCGCACCTCCCGGACGAAGACGCTGGCCCTTCCCTGGATGCCGTAGGCGCCCGCCTTGTCGAACGGCTCCCCGCTGGCGATGTATGCGTCGATCTGCTCCGGGAGGATGCGGTCGAAGACCACGCGCGTCTCTTCGCAGCCGGTCAGGGTCCTGTCGCGCAGGGCGACCGCCACGCCGGTCAGCACGCGATGCTCGCGCCCGGACAGCATCCGGAGCATCCGGGCCGCGTCCTCGGGGCCGGCCGGTTTGCCCAGCAGCTCCCCGTCCACGGCCACAACGGTGTCGGCCGCAATGACCAGAGCATCCGGAAACCCGGCCGCGACCGCCCGGCATTTCGCGCGCGCCACATCCTGAAGCCCCTGCTCCAGCGGCGGCTCGAAGTGCGCCTCTTCATCTATACCCGGCTCAACCACCCGGAACTCCTGGACGATGCAGCCCAGAAGCTCCCTGCGGCGGGGCGAGGCCGACGCCAGCACGACCTGCGGAAGCCTTTCCCTCACAGCCTGGGCGCCCTCTCGAACAGCAGCCGCATCACCGCGGACGCCAGCTTGTCGGGGTCGTGACGGACGACCTCGGTCTCGCTGATGAGCGGGGCGACCACCGGCTGGTAGCCCATCTGGCGCACGGCTTCCACATCGGGCGGGACCAGGTCCGCGCCCTCCCGGCGGTAGCGCTCCAGCAGCTCCTTCGACGGGACGCTGTCGTTCATCAGCACATAGTCGAACAGCCGCACCGCCGGGGCGTGCCGCTCGATGGCGCGGATGTGGTCCGCCACCCCGAACCCGTCCGTCTCCCCCGGCTGGGTCATCACGTTGCAGACATACACCTTCAGCGCCCGCGAGCGCGCAATGGCCTCGGGGATGCCGCGGACCAGCAGGTTCGGCACGATGCTGGTGAACACGCTTCCCGGCCCGATGATGATGGCCTCGGCCTTGTGGATGGCGTCCAGAGCCTCCGACAGAGGCTGCACCTCCGGCGGGTTCAGGTAGATGCTGCGGATGGCGCCCGGGGCTTTCAGGATGGACGTCTCCCCCTCCACCACCGAGCCGTCCTCCATCTCCGCCATCAGCGACACGTTCTGCACCGTGGAGGGAAGCACGCGCCCGCGGATGGCCAGGACGCGGCTGGTCTCCTTGACCGCCATCTCGAAGTCGCCGGTGAGGTGCGTCATGGCGGCGAGCAGCAGATTGCCGAACGAGTGCCCCTCGAGCGAGCCGGGGGTGGCCGGGCCGCCCGGCCCCCCTCCGTCCGGCTGCCGCGTCCCCTTGCCGTTGAAACGGTACTGCAGCAGCTCCGTCATCAGGGTCTCGGCGTCCGCCAGCGCCACCAGGCAGTTGCGGATGTCTCCTGGCGGGAGCATCCCGAACTGGCGCTGGAGCGCTCCGCTGGAGCCTCCGTCATCCGTCACGGTAACGATGGCGACGATATTGCTGGTGTACTGCTTGAGACCGCGCAGGAGCGTGGAGAGCCCGGTGCCCCCGCCGATGGCCACCACCCTCTGCCCCTGCGCGAGATACCGCTTCTGGAAAACGACGTCCGCCAGGCGGCGCTTGTCCATCGTGACCAGCGCGGACGTGATGGAGCCGATGGTCTGCTTGATGGAGACAAAAATGAGCAGCAGGCCCGCAGCCATGAACGCCAGGCTGACCGGCACGTAGACGCGAGGCAGGTTCAGCTCCACCCCGAACCGCAGAAAGACCGTGCGCGCCAGGTCGTCCAGCAGCCGAAGGTAGTCGAAGGTGCGCAGGTTGGTGATGAGCCCCACCCCGATGATGACCAGGCTGATGCCAACGGGCACGAGCAGAAGCCACCGCTTCACCCGCATCCCCGGATACAGCCATTTCAGCGAACTCCGAAGCCACAGCGCCGCCTCGGAGAATCGCGACCGCTCAGAGCGGGCCCGTGCCAACGTCCCTGTGCTCCACGATGACGTTGTAGTCCCTGTCCGACAGGAACTTCGCCAGTTCGTTCGCCACCACCACCGAGCGGTGCCGGCCGCCCGTGCACCCGATGGCGATGGTGAGATACGCCTTCCCCTCCCGGGCATACTGCGGGATGCTGAACTCCACCAGGTCGAAGAGCCGCTTCAGCAGAGGCTCCGTCAGAGGGTCCGCCATCACATAGTCCCGCACCGGCTCGCAGTTCCCGTCGTACGGGCGCAGGCGAGGGACGTAGTGGGGGTTCGCCAGGAAGCGGACATCGAACACGACGTCGGCCTCCAGCGGGATGCCGTGCTTGAACCCGAACGAGACCACCGTGATGACCAGCGACTCGGCCGGACTCTGCCCCGAGAAATAGCGCTCGATGGCCTTCCGAAGCCCGAGCGGCTCCAGCTTGGTGGTGTCGATGATCTTGTCCGCCCGCTCCTTGAGCGGCGACAGCAGCTCCCGCTCGTAGCGGATGCTCTCCATGATTCCGCGGGTGTCCGTCACGAGGGGATGGCGGCGGCGCGTCTCCTTGAACCGCTGCACCAGCACCTCGTCGCTGGCGTCCAGAAAGAGGACCTTGGGACGCTGGAACCCGTCCACGGGAGAGTCGCGCATGGCGTCGAAGGTCTCGATGAGCCGGTCGAACATCGCTCCCGCCCGGGAGTCCACCACCAGAGCCAGCCCCTTGACGTCCGTCCGGTCTTCCGTCAGCAGACGGGCCGCCTCCGGCATCAGCCCGGGCGGCAGATTGTCGATGCAGTAGAAGTTCAGGTCCTCGAACACGTGGATGGCGAGCGTCTTGCCCGCTCCGGACATGCCGGTGACCACAACGAGCTCTCGGGACACGTCAATCCTCCCTGACCAGCCGCAGGAACCGGTTGACTATTCCTCCCAGGATGCTGAGCATCACCGCGCAGAACACGGCCGCCCCCACCGAGCCGATCTCGAAGCCCGGCACCAGTTCGCTGACCACCCACAGCACCAGCACATTCACCGCGAAGCCCAGCAGACCGAGACTGAGACAGTTGAGGGGCAGCAGCAGAGTCTTCATCACGGGGCGGACGAGCGTGTTCGCGCAGGCCAGGACGAACACGGCGAGCGCCGCGTCCCAGAATCCCCGGAGGCTGATGTCCATATGCAGGGCCTTGCCGGCGGCAACGACGCCCCAGAGGATGAGCGCGTGCGCAACCCATCTGAGAAGGATCTCTTTCACTCTGTCGCTCATTCCAGTCCTCCGGCAACCATCCCCCGCCAGCTTCCTTCCAGGCTGAGCAGCCTCTGCTTCCAGTGCAGGCCGGCAGAGTATCCTCCGGGACGCCCATCCGCGGCAACCACCCGGTGGCAAGGGACAAGGACGGGGAGACGGTTGCGCGCCATCACCTGACCGCAGGCCCGGGCCGCTCCCGGCTTTCCCGCTCCGGCGGCCAGCCACCCGTACGAGCGGAGCTCTCCCCAGGGGATGCGCATCGCAGCCCGGAGGACGGTCTCCGCGAAGGGCGTCGCGCCGCTCAGGTCCGGCTCCAGGCTGAACTGACGCCGCTCCCCCCTGAAGTATTCTTCCAGCTGGCGGCAGGCTTCCGCGCACGTCCCGTCCCCCGGAAGCGCAAGGCCCGCGATATCATCCGGCACATCCTCGCCGGGCAGCCAGATGCGCGACACCCTGCCATCCCGGCAGGCGACGAACCCCGTCCCCCACGGGGTGCCGTAGCGCCCGGCGCTCAGGCCGTCCTCAGGCCGCACTGGCATCCTCCTCCCGCTCCTCCGGGTGCAGGCGCCGGTACAGCTCCCGGGCCACGGTCCGGTTCATCCCGGGAGCGCGGGCCAGTTCGTCTTCGGAGAGCTTCTTCATCTCCTCCACCGAACCGAAATGACGGACCAGCCGCGAGCGCCGCGCCGGACCGATGCCCGGCACGCCATCGAGCACGGAGGCCAGGCTCCCCCGACCCCTCAGCTTGCGGTGATAGGTCACGGCGAAGCGGTGGGCCTCGTCGCGCACGTGCTGGACCAGCCTGAGCGCCGCCGAGTGCCGCTCCAGCCGCACCGGCACCGCGGAGCCCGGCAGGAAGATCTCCTCCTCCCTCTTGGCCAGCGACGCCACCGAGAGCCCCTCCAGTCCCGACTCCCGGACGGCCTCCAGCGCCGCCGAGAGCTGTCCGCGCCCGCCGTCGATGAGCATCAGGTCCGGGAGCTCGCCGAACCGCCCTTCCCCTTCGCGGGCGTTCTTCAGCCGCCGCCCGATGACCTCTTTCAGGCTAGCGAAATCGTCCTGCCCTTCCACGGAGCGCACCCGGAAATGCCGGTACTCCTTTCGAGCCGGCATCCCGTCCTCGAACACGGCCATGGACCCGACGGCGTAGCCCCCCTGCAGGTTCGAGATGTCGAAGCACTCGATGCGCACGGGAGGCGTCTCCAGCCCCAGCGCCTCCGCCAGCTCCATGCACGCCTGTTCCGCACGGGCGCGGTCGGAGACCCCCCGGAGCAGGCGCTGCCCGAGCTCCAGCTCCGCGTTGCGGGTGACCATGTCCACCAGCTTCCTCTTCTCCCCCCGCACCGGGGAGGTGAGCCGGACGCTGCGTCCGCGCCGCCCGGACAGGTAGCGGCGGATGGCCTCCTCGTCCTCCGGCCGCACCGGGACGAGCACCTCCGCCGGGATGGTCGCCGCCCCTTCGTAATACTGCTTCAGGAACTGCTCCAGCACGGATGCGTCGGGCTCGTCCGGGTCGGCGTCCAGAGCGAAGTTCTCCTGTCCGATGAGCCGGCCGGCGCGGATGAAGAAGACGTGCGCCACCACATCCGAGCCCTCCCGCGCCAGCCCGATGACATCCCGGTCCGAGCCGTCCACCGAGAACACCTTCTGCCGCTCCGCGAGCTGGGATATGGCGCGGATGCGGTCGCGGATGGCGGCGGCGCGCTCGAACTGAAGCGCCTCGGCGGCCTCCTCCATCTGGGATGAGAGCTGGCGGATGACCTCGTCGTGCCGTCCCTCGAACAGCTTGCAGACCTGCCGCACGGCTCGCAGGTACTCCTGGCGGTCCACCTCCCCCGTGCAGGGCCCCATGCACTGGTTGAGATGGTAGTACAGGCAGGGGCGGAGGCGCTCCTGCCCGGTGAAGCGGGGCCTGCAGCTCTGGATGCCGAAGATGCGGCGCGCCGTGCGCAGGGTGTCGCGGACGGCGCGGGCGTTGGTGAACGGCCCGAAGTAGAGGTTGCCGTCCCGCGTCAGGCGGTGACGCCGCGTGAAGAAGACGCGGGGATACGGGTCGTCAATGGTGACGCAGACATACGGATAGCTCTTGTCGTCCTTGAGGCGGACGTTGAAATAGGGCCGGTGCCTCTTGATGAGCGTGCTTTCCAGGATGAGCGCCTCGACCTCGTTGTCCGTCACCATCCACTCCACGCTGGCCGCCGACCGGACCATCTGCGCCGTGCGCGGCGGGTGGGAGGCCCCCTTCTGGAAATAGCTGCGCACCCGGTTCCGGAGATTGACCGCCTTCCCCACGTAGATGACGCTGCCGGACGCGTCGCGGAACAGATAGCATCCGGGGACCGCCGGGACGGCGGCCAGGGAGGAGGAGAGGCTTTCGCTCGTTGTGGAGGTCCTGTTGCCTGACATCGGGAAGGCCGCCTCGGGCGCGGCATGGAACATTCTACCCTTCGCGGGCGGCAGCGGCGAGGCTGCGGCGGCGGGTCACGGCCCGGGAAGGTCCTGCCAGAGCCTCCCGCCGCACTCCGGGCATTCGGCGTTCATCAGGCGCACGGTGTCGAGGATGTCGCCCGGCTCGGGGCCGTCCCCGCCATCTCCCGGCCAGACGGCGTAGACGGCACCGTAGCGGTCCGCAAGCAGCGCCGCCGGCAGACGGAGCGCCTCCCCGGAGACGGCGAGACCGGCGTTCCCGTCCCGGGACACCTCCCAGCGCTCCGGCAGGGCCGCGGGAGGCACGGTCTCAGGCTCTGCCAGCACCCACACGGAGACCTCCAGCCACTCCAGTTCCACGGCGCTCTCGGCAAGAGCCTCCAGCAGGTCAGGGCCGCAGGCTCCGGGTCCCGCGCGCAGGATGAGCAGCGAGCGCCGCTGCCGCAGCGCCCAGCTGTCCGCCTCGCGGCCCTGCCGCGTATGGAGCCGGATGCGGGGCAGGACGTCTCCAGGCTGAAATGTGACCGGCATCGCTTGCATCCTCTTCCACCCTCCCGGAAGTCCCCGGCACAAGTGCCGGGAACAAGCCGGGGGCTCTTGCGCGTCCATAAGGCAGATGCTATGATGGAATCGGGCGGCGAGGAGGCCGCGAGACCTCCTTCATCCGGTCCCGTCACATGTGTGACGGACGGACCCGCCGGGTTCTTGCCCTGCGGTATTCGAGGATTGCTCCGAAGGTTTTGAGCCGACACCTAGTTATCTAGGAGCCCGAGTGGACCGGAGGACGAGGAATTCCCGGAGGCGTCGAGCCTGCGGGAAAAGCTCAGAGGCCGGACCCGGGGCACCCCTCTTGTTTTGAGGGTTCATAAAACCGAGGGGCACACGGTACAGGCGGGGCGCTGAGGAACTGCGGCGGACAGGTTGCGGATCCCGTCGGTTTGCGCTATCCTGTCCGCTGTCCGTGCCCCCGTGGTGTAGCGGTCAACATGCCTGGTTCTCAGCCAGGAGATCGAGGGTTCGAGTCCCTTCGGGGGTACCACTTCTTCCCTTTCCCCTCTGTCCTTCGTCTGCACGCCACTGCTCGCGCTTCAGCGCGCCCTGCTTCGAGCCCCGGCCTGCCGTGCTGCGCGATGCGCGTCCCGGAGTCTCGGCCCAGCGACCGTGCAGAGTCGGCGTTTGGCCTGTATAATCCTTTGGCCCGTCAGGCCGCCGCCGCGGCCCCGCTTCCGTAGCGTCTCCCCTTGCGGGAGACGGCGGAGCATCGCAAAGCGCGGGCATCCTGAGCAGTTTTTCTGGAGGAGAGCAGTCTCGATGTACAAGATCGCAGTCATCCCCGGGGACGGGACCGGTCCGGAAGTCACCGCCGAAGCCCTGAAAGTGCTGAACGCCGTCGCGGCGAAGGTGGGCTTCAAGTATGAGACTCAGGAGTACGACTTCGGGGGCGACCGCTATCTGCGGACCGGCGAGGTGCTTCCCGAGAGCGCGCCGGACGAGCTGCGCTCCTTCGACGCCATCCTGCTGGGGGCCATCGGGCACCCGGACGTCAAGCCGGGCATCCTGGAGCAGGGCATCCTGCTCAAGCTGCGCTTCACCCTGGACCAGTACATCAACCTGCGGCCGGTGAAGCTGTATCCGGGGGTGTGGACGCCCATCAAGGACAAGGGCCCGGAGGACATCGACTTCGTGGTGGTGCGCGAGAACACGGAGGGCGCCTACGTGGGAATGGGCGGCTTCTTCAAGAAGGGCACTCCGGACGAGATCGCCATCCAGGAGGATGTCAACACCCGCAAGGGGGTGGAGCGGTGCATCCGCTACGCCTTCGAATACACCCGCAAACGCAACAAGGACAGGCAGCTCACCCTCTGCGCGAAGATCAACGTGCTGACATACGGGCACGACCTGTGGGACCGCGTCTTCCACGAAGTGGGAGAGGCGGACTACCCGGACATCAAGCGGGAGTACGCGCACGTGGACGCCACCTGCATGTGGATGGTGAAGAACCCGGAGTGGTTCGACGTCATCGTGACCCCCAACATGTTCGGAGACATCATCACCGACCTGGGCGCCATGATCCAGGGAGGAATGGGCATCGCGGCGGGCGGCAACATCAACCCGGAAGGGGTGTCCATGTTCGAGCCGATCGGCGGCAGCGCGCCGAAATACACCGGCAAGGGGGTCATCAACCCTCTGGCCGCCATCTGCAGCATGCAGATGATGCTGGAGCATCTGGGGGAGGAGAAGGCCGCCGCGCTGGTGGATGCCGCCGTCGCCTGGGCCACCAGCGAGAAGCTGCAGAGCATGTCCGCCGGCAAGATGGGGTATTCCACATCGGAGGTGGGCGACCTGATCGCGCAGCGTGTCGCGGACTCCTGAAGGGAGGCGGCTGCTTCCGGCGGCCGCCGGAATCCTGGCATCCCTGCTGGTGGGAGCGGTGCTGCTCACCGCTCCCGGATGCGCCCCGGGCAGAGGCTCCCGCGAAGGCAAGACGACGGTCCGCTGGGTGGTGGACCCGAACCCAGTGCGCCAGGACCAGATCGCCGGGTTCTACCGCACGCACGGGCGCAGCATCGAGATCATCCTGGACCCGGACGCCGGGCGCCAGAAGGTGCTCACGCAGCTGGCGGGCGGCATCCATCCCGAACTGTTCGCCATCTACGACCCCGCCACCGTGCAGGTGTTCGCCCGCAAGGGAGTGCTGACGGACCTGCGGCCCATGATGAAGCGGCACGGCATCCGGCTGGAGGACTTCTGGCCGCAGCTGGCGCCCTATATGCTCTACGGCGAGCAGGTGGTGGGCCTTCCGGACAACTGCGGGACCTACGTGGTGTTCTACAACCGCCGGCTGTTCCGCGAGGCCGGCGTCCCCTACCCCCGCGAAGGCTGGGACTGGAACGACCTGCTCGACGCGGCGCGGAAGCTGACGAAGCGGGACGAGCGAGGCCGGACGGTGCAGTTCGGCATCGGGTACATCGAGCCCTGGATAATCTTCTGGCAGTACGGCGCGCGGATGTACTCAGACGACGGGAAGCGGTGTCTGCTGGACTCCCCCGAGGCGAAGAAGGCGGCGGAGTTCTGGGCATCCTTCCGGCTCACCGAACGCGTGACTCCCACCCCGAGCGAGGAGCAGGGCCTGGCCGCCATGGGCGGATGGGGCGGCACGGCCAACCTGTTCAAGGCCGAGAAGATCGCCATGCACATCGTCGGGCGGTGGATGAGCGTGGAGTACCGCAAGAACAGGGACCTGGACTGGGATGTGGCGCACCTTCCGCAGACGGGGAAGGTGCGGGCCACGCTGCTGGCCAGCAAGGTCTACGCCATCCCGAGGGGCAACAGGAACAAGGAGGCGGCCTTTACCTTCCTGAAATACCTCATGAGCAAGGAGAACCAGCTGATTGTGGCCGCCACCGGCGACGGCATCCCCAGCATCCGCGCGTACGGAGAGAGCAGGGAGTTCCTGTTCAATCCGGAGTATCCGAGGGAGCGGAACAACCAGGTGTTTTTGGACGAGATGCGCTGGGCGCGGCCGCCGGAGGTGTCGCCCTACATCTCCGAGCTGGACGCGACGGCCATCTTCAACGAGGAGATGGACCTGATGTGGCAGCGCAAGCAGACGCCGTCTCAGGCGTGCGAGAACATCGCGCGACGCATCAACGCCATCATCCGCCGGAACATCGCCAACCCGAACCTTCTGGACTGAAAGCCTGCGATGACCCGAAGACAGAAAGCTGAAAGCCTGGCGGCGCTCGCCTTCCTTGCGCCGAACGTGGCGGGCTTCCTGGTGTTCACCCTGCTTCCGGTGCTGGGCGCCTTCCTGCTGGCGTTCACCAACTGGGACCTGTTCCGTCCGCCGCGATGGGTGGGCCTGTTCAACTTCGTCAGCCTGCTGGGATGGCACTACGACGAGTATGCCGGAAGGACGGTGATGAACGACCCGTTCTTCTGGAAATACGTCTACAACACCGTCTTCCTGATGATGGCCATCCCGGTGGGGATTGCGGGCAGCCTGGTGTGCGCCCTGCTGATGAACCAGAAGCTGCGCGGAATCACCGTCTTCCGCACCATCTACTTCCTTCCCACCGTGTGCAGCGGCGTGGCCATCCTTATCCTCTGGAAGTGGCTGTACAACAACGACATCGGGCTCTTCAACACGCTCATCCGGCAGTTCGGGGACCTCATCGGGGTGCCGCTGCAGGGGCCGAACTGGCTGGGAAGCACGGAATGGGCGAAGCCGTCGCTGATGCTGATGGGGCTCTGGACCGGACTGGGCGGGTTCAACATGATCCTGTATCTGGCGGCGCTGCAGGGGGTTCCGAGGGAGCAGTACGAGGCGGCCGCGATGGACGGAGCCACCCCGTGGCAGACGTTCTGGGCGGTCACGTGGCCCGGCATCAGCCCCACGACGTTCTTCATCCTCATCATGAGCGTCATCGGGGGCTTCCAGGGCGGCTTTATGACCGCGAACGTGATGACCGAGGGCGGCCCGGCCGGCTCCACCACCACCATCGAGTACTACATCTACAACGTCGCCTTCACGCGGTTCCTGATGGGCTACGCCTCGGCCATCGCCTGGGTGCTGTTCCTCGTCATCCTTGCCATCACGCTGCTGACCTGGCGGTATGGCGGACGGAAGGTGACCTATGTCTGAGAAGAGCCGCTCCGTCCGCAAGACCGCGCTATGGAAGGCCGCCATCACCTACCTGGTGCTGGGGCTGGGAGCGGTCACCATGCTGGTGCCGTTCTACTGGATGGTGCTGACCAGCCTGCAGCCCCCGGAGATGGCGTTCGCCATGGGCCAGATCCGGTGGATACCGGAGCGGCTGGTCTGGCAGAACTATCCGGAAGCATGGAAGGCCATCGACATCCCGCGGCTCTACTGGAACAGCATCGTGGTGGCGGTGCTGGGGACGCTCGGACAGGTGCTGACCAGCAGCCTGGCGGCGTTCGCGTTCGCCCGTCTGGAGTTCCCCGGACGGGACCGTCTGTTCTTCGCGTATCTGGCGACCATGATGGTGCCCGGCTCGGTCACGATGATCCCCAACTTCGTGCTGCTGAGGTGGCTGGGCTGGATAGACACATATCAGGCGCTCATCATCCCGGGGATGTTCAGCGCGTACGGCACCTTCCTTCTGCGGCAGTTCTTCATGGGGCTGCCGACCGAACTGGAGGACGCGGCGAAGATAGACGGCTCCAGCTACGCGGGCATCTGGGCGAGGGTCACGCTGCCTCTGTCGCGGCCGGCGCTGGCGACGCTGACCACGTTCACGTTCATGGGCTTCTGGGGAGCCTATATGTGGCCGCTCATCATCGTCCAGAGTCCGGAGCTTCGCACCCTGCCCATCGGCCTGGCAAGCTTCGTGGGCCGGTATTCCGCCGAGTACAGCCTCTGGATGGCTGCGAGCGTCATCGCGCTCATCCCCGTGCTGCTGCTGTTCATCTTCAACCAGCGCTACTTCCAGGAAGGGATAAAGATGAGCGGCATCAAAGGTTGATGCGGCCGCCGGCCGCCTCCGCAGACCTGTCGTGGACGCCGCGGCGGTCTTCTACACGAGGGGTGCTGGTCGGCGATGGGACTTGAACTGCAGGACCCGGGAATCCTGGAGGGGTTCGCCCCCCAGATCATCCGGGTCATTTTTCACAACCCTGCCGCCACAGCGGGGGAAGGCTTCCTGGTGGACCTGCACTGGCAGAACATCGGGGACGAGCCGGCTCAGAAGGACTACTGGATCTTCGTCCAGTTCTGCCCGGAGGGTCATCTCGACGAGCCGTCTCCCGGACACGGGTTCTCGTGGGACTTCCCGCCTGCGCGCGACACCAGCCGCTGGCAGACCGGGTTCGTGGTGAAGGAGGAACGGTGCTTCTTCCGCATCCCGCCGGATGTGGAGCCTGGACGCTACACCGTGCTGGTGGGCCTTTTCGACCGTGAGGGGACCGGCGAGAGGGTGCCTCTGAGGAACCGCAGCCGCGACGTCGGGGGGCATCGCTACCGCATCGGGACCGTCAGCGTGACTGCAGAACCGCCGCCGCCGGGCCGGGTGCTGGCCTACAGGCTGGTGTGGAGGGTCCGCGAGCCGGCTGTGGAGAAGCCCGCGCGCCCGCCCCGGTTCATCGGCTCCGGCCGCATCAGCATCGGCGTGGACCCCGAAAGACCCGTCATCCAGAGCTGGCGAAGCGGAGACCAGCAGCTGCCGCTCTGCGGCGACCCCACCGGGCAGGGCATCGAAGCGGAATTCGCCGCACTGGACAGCAACCGGGTCTATACCTCGCTTGCGCTGGGCTCCGAATGGATGTTCAACTGCCGCATCGGGGCCGACGCGGCCGTCTACCGGTGCCGCCTGAGGTTCCGGCAGCGGGAGGTGGCCAGGTTCGAGATACGCTTCAAGGCCACCCGCAGCGGGCTGGAAGCCAGACTGGGGACTGTGCGGGAGTCGGAGGGGTTCCACCTGCTTTCGGTCACCGTCCCCGCCCTCGCAGGCATCGCGGCCAGGGAGCCCGGTTCGGCGCTGGTCATCCCCTCGATGGGCGGGCGCGTGGTCGATATCGAGAGGTCGGGCCGCCACCGGGAGGTGCACCGCCTGACGTCCTCGGAGCCGCTCCCGTGCGCGGCCGTGCTGTGCCACTCCGCAATGGCGGCCATCTGGGCCCGCTCTCTCGAGGACCAGGTGGTGACGGAGACGCTGGAGTCGGACGGCCTGCGCTACGCCACCGTCGGGGTGCGTTTCACGCATCGCCACCGCGCCGCCCGTCCGGAACTGCAGTTCGCGCCGGGCTCGTCCGGCGTGGCCGAGTTGACGGTCGCGCCCGCGCCTTCGGATGCGAGGCTGGACTGGACGGAGGCCGCGCGGCTCTTCGCGCGCAACTTCCGGTGCCGTCCCGGTGCTCTGCACGCCGGAGCGTTCTCGTGGCGGCTGCGGCTTCAGGACCCGCGCGGCAGAACCGTGACCACCTGCGACCAGGCTGCGGAGCTCATCCGTCAGACGGCGGCGCTCACCGGCGGGCACGAGCAGATCGTGTATCTGACGGGCTGGGAAGGGCTGAGCAGGACGGAGGACGGGCGGAAGTCGCTGGATTCGCTGCGAGAGCGGGCCCGGGCTCAGGGCGCCATCGTCAGCTGCCAGGTGGACCCGGGAACGTTGTGCGAGGCCTCCGCCGGTTCGGATGCCGCTCTCGTGGCCGTGGACGAGGAAGGACATCCCGCAAAGAGCGGAGACCGGTTCATCCTGAGTCCGGCGGGGTGCGTGCGCTCGGGAAATGCGGATGCCCGGCTCGAGGAGATGATCAGGGATGCCGGGCTCGAGAAGACGGTCCTCCTGGCCCGGATGACGGGGGATGTCTGCCGCGTGGACCACAACCCGGAGCACCCTGCCGGAGCGGAGGAGAACCACGATGCCCGCAAAAAGATGCTGGCGCTGCTGCGCCGTGCGGGTCTGGAGGTCAGCGGCGAGTGGCTGACGGGCCCCTTCGCCGGATTGGTGGCCCACTTCCATTCGGCGGACTTCCGGCAGGAGGGCGGTCCCTACTCCGCATACCGGGCCGTCCCGCTGGTGCCGTTCATCCTTCACGGCCGCGTGACCTACGCCTCGGAGGTGGACCGCCGCTACGGGGAATGCCTGTCCGTGCTATACGGGTGCGCCTGTAGCGAGGAGTGGACGGCCGCGACCCCCCTCAGGCATATTACCGACAGGTACTATCTGGTGGCGCTTCCGTGGTCGCGGCTCTCGTGCCGCCCGATGCTGGCCTGGCGGCAGAGCGACACGACGCAGACCGTGCTCTTCGGAGAGTCCGACTACGTGCAGGTGGACCTAGAGCGGGAATCCTACACGGTGGTGGCGGGCGGTTATACCATCGCGAAGGACCACGTGACGACCTGTCCGGTGGGACGCAGACGGCTGGCTGTGTATTCCAAATACGGCGCCACCCTTCAGTTCAGGCTTCCGCCCGGCTGGCCGGATTCGGGCGAAGTCCGGGCTGTGTCGCTGAGGGCGGACGGGCATCACGAGGAGCAAAGCCTGAAGAGCCGCGACGGGACCGTGGAGATGGACGCTCCGGAGGGAACGCCCGTAATCCTTTCCGCGTGAAGGACCGCTATCGCGTGAGGCTGGCCGCCGGGGGGCGGCGGAGGAGCAATGGAGAGACGAATCGGCATCATCATGAACGGTGTGACCGGCCGGATGGGGACCAACCAGCATCTGGTGCGGTCCATCCTGGCCATCAGGGAACAGGGCGGCGTGCCGGCAGGCGACGGCGACGTCCTGATGCCCGACCCCGTCCTTGTGGGGCGCAGCGAGCAGAAGCTGCGGGCCCTCGCGGACCGGCACGGCATCCAGCGCTGGAGCACGGACCTGGATGCCTGTCTGGCGAACCCCGACGACACCGTCTACTTTGACGCGCTGGCCACCACTCAGCGCGCGGCGGCCGTCCGGCGCGCCCTGCAGGCGGGCAAGCACGTCTACTGCGAGAAGCCGCTGGCGGTGAACCTGGATGAGGCGATGGAGCTCGTCCGGCTGGCCAGGCAGGCCGGCGTGAAGACCGGCGTAGTACAGGACAAGCTCTTCCTCCCCGGCTTTCTGAAGCTCAAGCGGCTCATCGACAGCGGGTTTTTCGGCCGCATCCTCTCGGTGAGGGGGGAGTTCGGCTACTGGGTCTTCGAGGGAGACTGGCAGCCGGCGCAGCGTCCGTCGTGGAACTATCGCGCGGAGGACGGAGGGGGCATCATCTCCGACATGCTTCCTCACTGGAGATACCTGCTGGACAACCTGTTCGGGCCGGTGCGCTCTGTCTGCTGCCTTGGAGCCACGCACATCCCGGAGCGTGTGGACGAGAAGGGCGTCCGCTACACCTGCACGGCGGAGGACGCCGCTTACGCATCCTTCGTGCTGGACGGCGGCATCATCGCGCAGATCAACTCGCTGTGGTCCGTCCGGGTCTACCGGGACGAACTGTTCGTGCTGCAGGTGGACGGCACGCTCGGGAGCGCGGTGGCGGGGCTCAGGGAGTGCAAGGTCCAGTCTCGCGTGAACACCCCGCGCGCGGTCTGGAACCCGGACATTCCCAACCCCATCGACTTCCGGGCAGGCTGGTCCGATGTGCCGGCCAACGCCGAGTTCGACAACGCGTTCAAAGCGCAGTGGGAGCTGTTCCTGAAGCATGTGGCCTGTGACGCGCCGTTCCCGTGGGACTTCCTGGAGGGAGCCCGCGGCGTGCAGATGGCGGAGGCCGGGATGCAGTCCTGGCGCGAGAGGCGCTGGGTGGACCTGGAGGAGCTGACAGCTTGAACGGCGCCCCTGAGCTTTCACGCCTGAGCCTGAACCAGATCACGACGAACAACTGGTCGCTCGAGGAGGCGGCCGAGGGGTGCGTCCGGGCGGGACTGGAGTGGATCGGCATCTGGCGGCACAAGATCGAGCGGCTCGAGGAGAGCGCGCGGATCGTCCGTGACAGCGGTCTGAAGGTGTCGGGCCTGTGCCGCGGAGGGATGTTCCCCGCCGCCACCACTGAGGAGCGCCGCCGGCGCATCGACGACAATCTCCGGGCCATCGACGAGGCCGCGGCGCTGGGCACGGACGTGCTGGTGCTGGTGAACGGTCCCGCCCCCGACCGGGACATCGCAGGGGCCCGCTCGATGGTGGCGGACGGGATCGCCGGCATCATCCCTTACGCCGCGGAGCGGGGTGTGAAGCTGGCCATCGAGCCCCTGCACCCGATGTACGCCGCCGAGAGGTCGGTCATCGTGACGCTGGGCGAGGCGAACCGCCTGGCTGAACGTCTCGGCTCGCCGCAGGTGGGCATCATCGTGGATGTCTACCACGTCTGGTGGGACCCGGACCTGTATGACGAGATTGCAAGGGCCGCCGGGCGCATCCTCGGCTTCCACGTGTCGGACTGGCTCGTCCCCACCCCCGACATGCTGATGGGGCGCGGGATGATGGGCGACGGCGTCATCGAGATACGCAGGATACGGCAGGCTGTGGAGAAAGCCGGCTACTTCGGTCCCATCGAGGTTGAGATCTTCAATCAGGAGGTCTGGGACGCGCCGGGAGACACCGTTCTCGCCACGATGAAGGACGCCTACCTGAAGCACGTCTGAGGGAGAGCGGTCCGGGAGATGGGCCTGTGAAGATACCCGGAGGAGAACAGCAGCCGAGACGCCCCCGGATAGCCGCTGCGGGAGTGGCGGTGGCCGTGGTCCTGGCGGCGGCCCTTCTGGCCATCGTCTACTCCCTGAGGCACGCCACGCAGCCGGAGGAGGCGATGCAGGGCATCCCTCTGCTGGAGACGGACACCGGTCCGGCCCCCGAGGTCTCCTACCTTTGGACGGCAGGCATCGAGCTCACGGGCGGCCAGCAGCAGCGGCTCAGGGACCTCGAGAAGCGCCAGCAGGCCGAGCTCGGACCCGTGCTGGAGCGGCTCGAGAAAGCGGCCGACGAGTTCGATGCCGCACTGAACCGCCGCACGGGCGGCCAGACGCCGCCGGACGCGGACCCTCCGGAAGAGGGCGAGGCGTCGCGGATGCGGGAACTGTCGGAGCAGGCCAGCAGCATCCGGGAGAAATACTGGGAACAGGCGATGGCGCTGCTGACGGAAGCGCAGCGCGAGGCGGTGGAGGAGAAGCGGCGCAGAGAGTGGCGCGAGATGCTGGAGCGCCTTGGCCTGCCTGCCGCTCCGGCGGGGCGGCAGGATTCGACCCCTCCCGCCGCGTCAGATGAGCGCTGACCCGGGGGACAGCTGGGCCGTCGCCCCTCCGTCCACCACCAGAGTGTGCCCGGTGATGTAGGACGACTGGCCGCTCGCCAGAAACGCCACCGCGGCCGCCATCTCGGCGCAGGTGCCGTGCCGCCCCATCGGGACGTGCGGCTGCCGGAAGCGGGAGGTCTCCGTGGGGGTCTCGAATCCCAGCTCCTGAAGGGCCCGGTCCAGCGGGTCGGCGGCCTCATCGTCCACGGGGCGAGGCCGGGTGGAACCCGGCGCCAGACTGTTGACGCGGATGCCGTGCGGCGCAAGCTCCACGGCGGCGGCCCGCGTAAGCGACTCCAGGGCGCCCTTGCTGGCGTCGTAGGCAACAAGGCCGTGGTGCGCCCTGATTGCCCCAATGGTGGACACCAGGATGATGCTTCCGGAATGCCGGGGGAGCATCATCGCGGCGGCCCGTCGGACCAGAAGGAATCCCGAGTCGGCATTCGTGGCGAAGACCGTGCGCCAGTGGTCCAGGTCGGTGGCCATCAGGGGGAGGCTGCGGAGCTGCGCGGCGTTGTGCACGAGGATGTCCGGCGCGGCGCCCGCGGCCTCCAGCGCATCGAACAGTCCCGCCACGCCCCCGGGTTCGGAGATGTCAGCGACCAGCGGCTCGCACTCCCCGCCTTCCCTGCAGATGATGCGCGCGGTCTCCTCCAGTGTCTCGCGGGTCCGCCCGCAGAACCACACCCGGACGCCCTCGCGCGCCAGACGGATGCAGATGGCCCGCCCGATGCCGGACCCTCCGCCCGTGACGAGCGCGGTCTTTCCTCTCAGGTCCCGGTAGCAGCCGCAGCCGGGCGCCTCCGTGACGATGTCCAAGACGTCATCCCTCCACTTCGCCGCCCTGCGATGTCCGGGCAGGACGGCCGGCACACCTTCCGGACGGAGCATTTTGCTTCAAGCGCGCGACTCCGTCCAGACCGGCCGGCCGTCTCAAAGAGGCGCGGAAATCCGCTATAATCACTCTGGCGGCAGAGACGGTAGCCGTACGCTCCGTCCCGCCCCTCTGCTGAAGACCTTTCCAGGACTTCATCCTATGAAACTGCGCAACCTTGTCTCCAAGATCTCCGGCTCCGACCGGAAGCCCGCACCCTCCGGCCTGCTGACCGGGTCGGCGACGGTCCCGATGAGCCGGGAATTCGCGGTCGTGGGTCTCGGACGCTTCGGGGTCAGTCTGGCTCGCACGCTGCTGGAACGCGGCTTCCACGTTCTGGGCATCGATAAGGACCAGCATCTGGTGGACTATTACGCTCAGGAGCTGACGCAGACCATCGCCCTGGACGCCACGGACGAGCACGCCCTCCGCGAGATAGACATCGGGTCGTTCGATACGGTGGTGGTGGCCATCGGCGACCATCTCGAGGACAACGTGCTGGCCACGGCCACGCTGAAGGACCTGGGAGTCCGTCAGGTGGTCTGCAAGGCCGCCTCCCGCCGGCAGAAGGAGATTCTGCTGCGCGTGGGGGCCGACCGCGTGGTGCAGCCGGAGTACGACGCGGGCAAGCATCTGGGCCAGCAGCTCGCCAAGCCCAACGTCATCGAGCAGATCGTCATCGGCCCGGTGCAGCGCTGCTCGCTGGTGAAGCTCCCGGAGAGCTTCATCGGTCATACGCTCGAGGAAGCGGACATCGAGAGGCGCTTCAACGTCAAGGTCATCGCCGTGGTCCGGGACGAGCAGGCCGACGTTCACCCGCCGGCAAACCACCTCTTTCAGGAAGGCGATATGGTCGTTGTGTTTGGGCACCGCAACGACATCGCCAAGCTGGCGCGCTGATGCCGGATCCCTCCGGCCTGAGCGAGGCTCAGCTCCGGCTGCAGGAGAAGGCGCGCCGTCAGGCGGCGCAGGCCGCGGTGCGGGTGCCGACCCGGCTGGTGAGCGGCCTGGCGTTCCTGGTCCTTCTCGGCACCTTCCTGCTGATGCTCCCCCCGATGGGCCGGCAGGACCCTCTCAAGCTGAACGAGGCGCTCTTCACTGCCGTCTCGGCCCTGACGGTCACCGGGCTGAGCATCATCACCCCCTATCAGGACCTCGCCGGACCTGGCAAGATCGTGCTCCTGCTGCTCATCCAGCTCGGAGGCGTGGGATACATGGCCCTCGCCATCACGGTCTTTCGAATCCTGGGCAGGAGCGTCACCCATACCGACCGCCTCGCGCTGTGCGATTCGCTCGGGCTGGTGAGCACGGGCGGCATCATGCGCCTGTTCTGGAACATCCTGCTTACGGTCACCACCATAGAGATGGTGGGAGCGGTGATCCTGTGGTGGCACTGGCGGACCATCCTCCCCCCGCATGAGGCGGCGTTCTACGGCCTGTTCCACGCCGTCTCGGCCTTCTGCAACGCAGGGTTCGACCTGTTCACCGGACATCCCGGCTTCGAGCAGGGCATCCCGTCCGACTCGTTCACCCTGACCGTCTTCGCCTTGCTCATCTTCCTGGGAAGCGTGGGGTTCCCGGTGCTGTACGACCTCATCAACTGGCCGTCCCGGCGAAGCCTGACGCTTCACACGCGCATCACCCTGCCGCTCGTCCTCTTCCTGGTGTTCGGGGGCGGGCTGGCGCTCCTCGTGTCGGAGGGCCCGTCAGGAGGAGTGCTCGCGGGCGAATCCTTCCAGCGGCGGGCGCTCGTCTCGGTCTTTCAGTCGGTCTCCGCCCGGACGGCCGGGTTCTCGGCCATCCCGGACCTGTCCCTTCTGGCTCCGGCCAGCGAACTGGTCCTGATGATGCTGATGTTCATCGGGTCGTCTCCGGCATCCATGGGGGGAGGGATCACCACGGGGACGTTCGCCACCCTGATGCTTGCGCTGTGGGCTCACCTGAAGGGCTTCGACACCCCGCGCATCGGGGGCCGGGCGCTTCCCGGCGAGCAGATACGGCGGGCGGCGGCGGTCCTGACGGTGTCTCTGACCCTGGTGCTGCTGAGCAGCTGGGCCCTGCTCGTCACGCACCGTCTCACCCTGCACCAGGCCACCTTCGAGGTCATCTCCGCGTTCGCGACGTGCGGCCTGTCGGTCGGCACCACGAGCCAGCTGAACCTCTTCGGACAGCTGGTGCTGATGCTGGTGATGTTCTGGGGCCGCCTCGGCGCTCTGACCATCGTGGTGGCTCTGGCCCGGCCGAGGCCCAAGCGTCTGGTCACCTATCCGGAGGAGCGCATCCTCATCGGCTGAGGCAGGGCCGACGCTGTCAGGGAGCGGAGTAGAACTCCCTCAGGAACCGGACCCCGTTCGCTGTGGCCGCCTCCATGATGACCCTCCCCGTCTCGGCCGTGGCGCCGGTGGGGTCGCCGTAGACGCCGGTCCGGCTCTCCTGAAGATACCAGGTGGACCAGACCACTCTCTGGCGGCCCAGGAAGTTGTCGCCCGCGACGAAATCGGAACGGTAGCGCATGGCGTCCACATCCGTTGCGCGCGACATGTCCACCACCTCCGGGCTGATGTGCAGCACCAGGCTTGTCTCCCACTCCCCCGCGTGGATGGCCCCGCCCTGCCCTGAGACCCGGACCGCGTTGAACTCGTCGCGGGAGAGTACGGCGGGACTGATGATGGCGATGGCGGTGTCGGTGGCATCGCACAGTTCGCGGCTGACCACGCTCAGAGCGCCGCCGTGATGCCCGTGACAGTCCAGCAACACCAGCTTCCGGAACCCCATCTGCAGGACGCTGGAGCAGATGTCGAACACCATATCCATGAACACCCGGCTGCGGACGATCAGCGTGCCCGGCCATCGCCGCATGATCTTCATCGAATAGCCGTAGCGGATGCCGTCCATCAGCAGGACCGGGATCTCGCCGTCCAGAGCGCGGGCCAGGCTCAGCCCGTACGCTTCGGCGATGCGCGCGTCGGTGTCGACGGGAAGATGAGGACCGTGCTCCTCGGTCGTCCCCACGGGAAGGATGACGAGCGACGAGCGCTCGAGGTGCTCCTGCATGGTCACGGTGTTCTGTTCACGAAAGAAGAACGACATCCTTTATCTCTCCTCAATCCGGGCCGGTGCGGTCGGTGCCCGCCGCGTCCCGGCAGAACCGCTCACTCAAAAGAAGGAACCGGGAATAGACCTCCGCCATCGCCTCCGAACCGCGCGGGTCCGGCTCGAAGACCCTCCCGGCACGATACCACGAAGCGGCGGCCTCCTCCAGCGACGAGAACCGCCCCGTCGCCTTTGCGGCCATCATCGCCGCCCCCAGCGAAGCGGCCTCCGCGCACGCCGGGCGCTCCACCGGCACCCCCAGCATATCCGCTTTCATCTGAAGCCACACGTCGCTGTGCGCGCCGCCGCCGAGAGACCGCACGCAGCGCACCGCCCCGGACGCACTCGACGCGATGCCGATGCACTGCTTCAGCAGACACGCGCACGATTCCATTGCCGCGCGCGCCAGATGCTCGCGGCCGTGCGACAGCGAGAGCCCCGCCAGGACACCCCCATCCCCGGCGGGGGAGCCGTCCGGAGCGGCTCCCGAGAAGTGGGGAAGGATGGCCAGCCCCTCGCAGCCCGGAGGGACCCGCTCGACACCCCTCAGGAACGAGGCGTACCGCTGTCCCGGGCTGATGAGGTCGCGCAGCCATCTGAGCACCGCCCCCGCCGTGCTGGCGAACGGCATGGCGAAGAAGAGCCCCGGAACGGCGTGACGCCCGGCGACCATCCGCAGGTCGGAATGCCGCCCGGCCGTGGCGGCCACCACCGCAAGAGCCGTGCCCGTGGTCTCCGTGACATCGCCCGGACGGAAGTTTCCCGCACCGAGCGCGCCGGAGATCTGGTCGTTGGCTCCCAGGCACACCGGGATGCCCGCCCGGAGTCCCAACCGCTGCGCCCAATCCTCCCGCAGCCGGCCCGCCACCGTGCCCGGCTCGAATATGGCAGGAAGCTGCTCCTCCCGGAGCCCGGCAGCCTGCAGGAACTGAGGGTCCCACGAGCCTGTGCGCAGGTCGTAAAGCCCGGAGAACTGGGCGGTCACCCGGTCGGTGACCGTCTCGCCGGTCAGCTGAAAGAGGAGGTAGTCCGGCAGGCAGAGCAGCTTCCAGACATCAGGCCACCACTCCGCTCTGCGCGAAAGCCATGCCGCCTTGAAGACGGTCAACTCGGGCAGCAGCCAGGGATAGCCGGTCCTCTCGAAGAACGCCTCCCGGGAGATGAAGCCCTGCTCCCATTCACGCGCCACATCCTCCGCCCGGCGGTCCAGCCACACGATGACCGGCCCGAGCGGCCTGCCGGACCGGTCCAGACAGACGAAGGTCTGGCCCTGCGAGGAGAGTCCGATGCAATCGACGTCGTCCGCGGCGGCGCCGGCCTGTCTAAGGACGCGCCTGCAGCCCTCGGCGCACGCCTGCAGGTACTCCCCCGGGTCCATCTCGGACCGGCCGGGGGCCGGAGAGCTGGGAGAGTATTCCACCGGGCAAAGCGCTGCGACGCTCCCATCCCCGGAGATGAGGGCTGTCTTGAGGGCTCCGGTGCCAAGGTCGAAGGTCAGGATCATCGCAAAGGCACCGCAGTATCGCACGCGGCCGGGGCGCGCGTCCACCCGGAGAGCCCGTCGCCGGACGGCTCAGTAGAACGTGATCTCCACTTCCTTCCCGCGCTCGCGGAGGCGCGCGGCGAGCTCCTCGGCCACGGTCCTGCGCAGGAATATCGACTCGGGAAGACCCGTGTTCTGATGCGCCGGATTCCGCGCAGTGCCGACCAGCAGCGTGATGCCGTCCGCGTCCAGGAGATTGTCCAGCAGGCAGGTGGCGGCGTCGCGCCGCCCCTCCGGGATGCCCCGGCGCAGGTATTCGCCCGCACGGGTGAGCGTCAGGATGCCCTCCGTCACAAGGTCCATCCCCCGTATCCTTCCGCCCGGCGGAAGGTCGGAGTCCAGGAAGCGGTCGTCCACCTCCAGCGGGACGTCCAGATGGCGCGCCAGCAGGTGGGCGGTGGTCCCCCCGCAGACCAGACGGGCCCCTTCGCGGCTCAGGAAGTCCTCCAGCATGGCGGGAAGCCGGTCCGGCGAGGCGGGCGGCCCCGTCAGGAGGACGGCGTGCTTCGCCTTGCGGTAGCGGGCGCACACGACGGTCCCGTCGTCGCCAGGGCTGCCCTCCCAGTATTCCAGCGCCTGCTCCGCCAGCCGGTTGGCCTGAGCCTGGCAGTCGCCGCCCAGACAAGGGGCGGTGGCGGAGAGGAAGCTGAAGATTCCCTCCTCCTGCCAGCCGAGCGGCAGCTTCTGCCCCACCCCCGCCCAGACGATGCCGTCGGTATACTGCACGAGCATGTCGCCCGGTTGCATCTGGAAGTAGGCGACCCGGATGCGCCGGTCCATCACGGTGCGCTCGGAGGTCTCCACATACTCGGGCCGCGTGCCGCCCACCAGCCTCAGGCTGGCCGGGCAGTCGTACTCCGCAAGCGTGACGCGTCCGGTGTCATAGATGCGCGCCACGGAGAACGTGGAGTACGCGATGTTCCGCCATTTGCAGACGGGAAGAGTGGCGATTAGCGTCTCGACAATATCCTGCAGGGACAGGTCGCCCTGCGACAGGCCGCACGCCACCTCCACCGTGAGCGTGGCCAGGACATTTGCCTTGACGCCGCTGCCCAGCCCGTCCGACACGCTCAGGATGGTGGAATCCGGGGTCTGCGCCACCCGCACGGCATCGCCGGCGATGTCCTCACCGTCCTTGTGGAACTGCCGGGTGGCGATATCGATCGCGAAGCGCTTCACGGCGCCGCCTCCGCTCCATCACCCTCGGGCGGAGCCTCCTCGCTCATCAGGCGGGTCAATCTCCGCAGGAGGACGCGCGTCTCGCTCGTCGTCTCGCCCAGGATGCTCGCAATCTCCTGAGCCATCAGCATCTGCTTCCGGATGACCTGCTCCGCGCTGGCCAGCGTCTCCTCCCGGATGCGGTCGAGCCCGGTCAGCTCCCGCGCGCCCTTCACGGCGTTGGACAGGATGCCCACGACGCGGTCTTCGCCCTCCAGACGGTAGACGTTGAGCCGTCCGGTGACGTGATAGGCAGGATAGGACACCGGCTTGTTCGTGATGCGCTCCTGCTTTCCCGTCAGGACCTGCTCGAAGTCGGTGGGGTCCATCAGCGAGGACAGCGGGCGTCCCACAAGGGCGGGGGTGCAGGCGAACAGGGACGCCAGCGCCCGGTTGAATTCCACGATGCGCAGCTGCGAGTCCACGATGATGATGCCGTTCGGACTCTCGTCGATGATGCGGTCCGCGCGGCGCTCGGCCACCTGCCGCATCCAGGGGATGCACATGGAGCGCTCGGCCATCCCCGAAAGCACGGCCCGGGCGTTGTCGCGGCACGTCTCGTAGCCGCAGGCGCCGCAGTTCAGCTCGTCCTCCGGCCCGTTCTTGCCCATCCGCGCCAGCACCTCGCGCACCCGCTCCTCGTCCGGCTCTTCCGACGGCACGGGCCGCTCCGGCACGTCGCGCGTCAGGTCCGTCTCGAGCAGCGCCGCGCCGATCTCCTCCTCCGCCGGCCGGAGCACGGCGCGCCTCTCGTGCTGCAGGAGCCGGTTCTTCCGCTGGAAGAGGTCCCGGCCGCCCCCGAAGCACGCGCCGTTGATGCACCCGCCGTGGCAGAACAGCGCCTCGAACAGCCGGACCCCGCCGCCCTCCCGGACGTTGTCCAGCATCTCCCGGACCTCGGTCCACCCCGAGACGGCGGCGAATTCGGGACGCAGCAGGTCCGCGGGCAGGGCGGCGGCCTTCGCCAGGCCCCCCTCCAGGGGAAACAGCCGGGCGGCGCCTCCGGGAAGCCCGTCGAAATCGCCGGGCTGCGGACGGAGTCCGGCGCCCGCCTCAGCAAGCCATTCGCGGAGCTCTTCGAAGGTCAGCACGGCGTCCACCGCTCCGGCCGTCTCCGGGAGTTCGGCTTCCGCCTTCTTGGCCGGACACGGCCCGATGAACACCACCTTCAGGTCCGGGCCGTAGACGCGCTTCAGATGGCGCGCGTGGGCCACCATCGGCGAGGCGATGGGCGTGACCCGGTCCGCGGCCCAGGGTTCATACTTCCCGATGTAGCTCACGACGGCCGGACACGCGGAGGTGATGAACGTCCCGCTCTCGTCCCGCAGCATCTCCGCCGTCCTGCGCGCCACCATCTCGGCGCCGGCCGCGGTCTCCGCCACGATGGAGAAGCCGAGCGACCGCAGCAGACCCGGGAACAGGCTGGCCCCGTACTCGGGAAAGGCCGACACCCACGACGGCGCGACGGATGCGGCCACCCGCGGGTGCAGCTCCACCATCCGCCGGACCCGCTGGAGGTCGCTTCGCACCTGCTTGGCGTTCTGCGGGCATTCCCGCACGCAGCTGCCGCACACGATGCACCGCTCCGGGTCCACCTGGGCCTGTCCGTCGCGGATGCGGATGGCCTTCACCGGGCAGACCCGCACACAGCGGTAGCAGTCGCGGCATCGCGCCTTGTTAGTCGAGACGATCCCCAGTGCCGACACTGTCCCTCACCTTCGAAAGGATGCGTTCCCGGAAGAACTCCTCGGCGCGGTCCGGGGTGACCCCGCCGAACGGCTCCCCGTCCACCAGCACATTGGGCGCCCCCAGGCAGGACGACAGGCAGAGGTCGGCCCGCAGGGAGACCTGCCGCTGGAGCCCCGCATCGTTGATGAGCGAATGCAGCAGCTTCAGGGTCTTTGCTCCGCCCCGCAGATGGCAGGAGCTTCCGACGCACACCCGCACGTCCAGCATGGCATTCACTCCTTCGCGGTTCCGCAGCCGCAACCGTCCGCAAGCGGGCGCAGATGAGCCCGGAAGAACTCCTCCGCACTCTCGGGGGAGACTCCGCCGTCGATGTCATCGCCCACCCGGACGTTCGGGCTGGCCTTGCAGTTCTCGAAGCAGAAGGTGGCCTGGAAGTCGAACGCCTCCTCCAGCCCGTCGCGCCGGGCGGCCTCCATCAGGCGCTTCAGGGTGTCGTACGACCCCTTCAGGTAGCAGTTGGTCCCGATGCACACCGACACCGGCACGCGGCTGGCCGCGGGCTTCTCGTCCAGGTCGATGACCTGTCCGTCGATGCGCCGGCGGGGATGGTAGCGCGTGTGAAGCAATCCGTGGGAGGCATGCCCGCCGGTCCGCTCCAGGCACTCCGTGACGAAGGGGTTGTCGGCCGCGTTATGGAGCGGCTGCACGGCGTCGCAGTCGTAGAGCAGAGCCGCCCTTTCCTGACGTCCGCCGTCCGCGTCCGGCCAAGGCTGCCCGGCGCCCCCCACGCATCCGCCGGGGCACGCCATCACCTCGACAAGGTCGAAGCTCTTCAGCCCGGCCCGTATCTCGTCCAGCAGCGCCTTCGCGTTGCCCAGGCCGCTGACGACGCCCACCCGCACGGGGCGGCCCTCCAGGTCCAGTTCCGCCTCCCTCACGCCGTTCTGGCCGCGGACCTCGCGGAACTCCACCCGTCCCCTGCCGCCCGCCAGCAGACGCAGGACGGCCTCGGCCACGCCTCCACTGGCCCCGAAGATGATGCCGGCGCCGGTCTTGAACCCGAAGGGGAGGTCCAGCGCCCCGGCGGGAAGCTCCGCGGGCTTCAGACCTGCCTGGTCGATCATCCGGATGAGTTCCTGCGTGGTCAGCACCGCATCCACATCAGGCCGGCCGTCCTGCGAGAACTCGGGCCGGGACGCCTCGAACTTCTTGGCGCTGCAGGGCATCACGCTGACCACGTACAGGTCCTCCGGCCGGATGCCCAGCTCTTCCGGGAGATGTCTGCGCGCCAGAGCCCCGAACATCTGCTGCGGGCTCCGGCAGGTGGAAAGGTTTCCCAGCAGGTCGGGCTGGAACTGCTCCGCATACTTCACCCAGGCCGGGCAGCAGCTGGTGAACATCGGCAGCGGCCCCCCGCCGGAGCGCCGGCGGACGAACTCCGCCCCCTCCTCCACCGTGGTCAGGTCGGCGGCGAAGCTGGTGTCGAACACCCGGTCGAACCCCATCCTCCGCAGGGCGGTCACCGTCTTGCCCAGCGCGTGCTCGCCGCCCGCGATGCCGTAATGCTGCGCGAGCGCGGCCCGGACCGCGGGAGCGATCTGGACCACCACCGTCTTCGCGGGGTCGTGGATGGCGCTCCAGACCTCGTCGATGGCGCTCCGCACGGTGAGCGCCCCGGTGGGACAGACGGAGGCGCACTGCCCGCAGTAGACGCACTCCACCTCGTCCATCGAGCGCCCGAACGCAGGCGTGACGCGCACGCCGCTGCCCCGTCCGGCGAAGTCCAGCACGCCGATGCCCTGCACCTCCCGGCACACCCGCACGCAGTCGCCGCACAGGATGCACTTGGAAGGGTCGCGCACCAGCGCGACTCCTATCTCCTTGCGGACGTCCGTCTCCGCAGGAGGGTCGAATCGGACCTCGCGCACCCCCAGGCGGTCGGCAAGGGTCTGCAGGCGGCAGCGTGTGTTGCGCTCGCAGGTCTGGCACTGGCCCTGGTGGTTGGCAAGCAGCAGCTCGAGCGCCATCTTCCGGATGCGCTGCGTGGCTTCCGTGGTCGTCCGCACCACCATCCCGTCCTGCGGCGGAGTGGAGCAGGCCGTCTGCAGACCGCGACCCTCCACCTCCACCACGCACATCCTGCACGCCCCGTAGACCGAGAGCTCGGAGCAGTAGCAGAACGTGGGAAGCTCCACTCCCGAGGAGCGGATAAGCTCCAGCAGGTTGCGGTGCCCGTTGACGGGCACGGCGGTCCCATCGATGATGACTGTCGGCGACATCAGGCTTGCCTCCTTCAAGCGACCACCGCCCCCAGGCGGCAGACATCCAGGCACACTCCGCAGCGGACGCACGCCGCCGCATCGATGACGTGAGGCTGCTTCAGTTCTCCGCTGATGGCGCCCACCGGGCACTTCTTGGCGCACAGCATGCAGCCTTTGCACTTCTCCGGGTCGATGCTGTACTGCCGGAACGCCTGGCAGGCTCCGGCGGGACAGACACCGTCCACCACATGAGCAAGATACTCGTCGCGGAAGTAGCGCAGCGTTGAGAGGACGGGGTTCGGGGCCGTCTTGCCGAGGCCGCACAGCGAGCCGTCCCTCACCGCGATGGCCACCTCCTCCAGCAGTCCGATGTCTTCCACCGTGCCCCGCCCGGAGGTGATCTTCTCGAGAATCTCCAGCATCCTGCGGGTGCCCTCGCGGCACAGCACGCACTTCCCGCAGGACTCGCTCTGGGTGAACTGCATGAAGAAGCGGGCCACCTCCACCATGCAGGTGGAGTCGTCCATCACCACCAGACCGCCGCTTCCGACCATGGCGCCCACGCTGCGGAGCGAGTCATAGTCGAGCGGAAGGTCCAGGTGCTCCTCGGTAAGGCATCCGCCCGAGGGCCCTCCGATCTGCACCGTCTTGAATTTCCGGCCGTTGCGGATGCCGCCGCCGATCTTGAACACCACGTCCTTGAGCGTGGCGCCCATCGGGACCTCGATGAGGCCCGTGTTGACCACGTCGCCGGTCAGGGCGAAGACCTTAGTGCCCGGCGAGGCGGCGACACCGACGCTGCGGAACCAGGAAGCGCCGTTCAGGATGATGCGCGGGACGTTGGCCAGGGTCTCCACGTTGTTGACCACCGTGGGCATCCCGAACAGGCCGCTCTGGGCCGGGAACGGCGGCTTGGGGGACGGCATCCCGCGCCTGCCCTCGATGGAGCTGATGAGCGCGGTCTCTTCGCCGCACACGAACGCCCCCGCTCCCTCCTTGATGCGGACGCGGAAGCTGAACCCGCTGCCGAGGATGCGGTCGCCCAGCAGGCGCGCCTCTTCGGCCTGCCGGATGGCCACGCGCAGCCGCTGGATGGCCAGCGGATACTCCGCCCGGCAGTAGATGTAGCCCTCGTCCGCCCCGACCGCGTAGCCGGCGATGGCCATCCCTTCCAGGACGGCGTGCGGGTTGCCCTCCAGGATGCTGCGGTCCATGAACGCGCCCGGGTCGCCCTCATCCGCGTTGCAGATGATGTATTTGCGGGAGCCATGGGCGCGCCGCGTGAGGTCCCACTTCCGGCCGGTGGGGAATCCTCCTCCGCCCCTTCCGCGCAGGCCGGCGTCCGAGACCTCCTTCACGACATCCTCCGGCGTCATCCCTAACAGGCAGCTGGCCAGAGCGCGGTAGCCTTCGTGCGCGATATACTG
>FWWL01002321.1_pt1 | contig 40181 bp, 36 predicted proteins | sample 2228331 | NCBI WGS metagenome assembly FWWL01 (sample SAMEA103939775, study PRJEB20133) | metagenome
ATGACATTTTCATAAGAAAAGTATTTGAACCTCAAGTTGCAGGCTATTATGCATCTTTCTCAATTGTTGGAAAAGCATTTATATGGCTTTGTCTCACTATTGTTACGGTTTATTTCCCAAGGTTTGTTGAGTTTAAAAACTCAATCAAAATCAAAACATTGACTATTCAAATTTTAGGAATTATAATTTTGCTTGAAATATTTGCTCAAATAGGAGTTTTTGCTGTTGGAAAACCTCTTTTTTTGTTGCTTTTTGGTCAAAAATTTGAGCCTGCATTTCGATTTCTTCCATATTACCTTTGGACTGTCCTACCCCTTGTCCTCTGCATCATTTTCATCAATATTGCTACAGCAGTTGAGAAAGGAATTCGGGTCATTTATATTCATCTTTTATTTTATTTATCTGGCTTTGTGATTATAGATTTTACATCACTGTTGAGTTATTTCTTATATATTGCCTTATTGAACCTTACTTTTTTAACAGTCTATCTAATCCTGTTTAAGAGAATTTTATACTCTTTAAAAACTTAAAATTATTTATATCGTTCAACTGTAAATTTGTAGATTTCTACATCAGGATCAAAGGGATTGATGCCAGCCTTAATTTTTGCAATTCTCAATTGCTCATCAACTGTATCCACACCTTCAATGTCAGGAAGAAGCAATCCCTTTTGCCAGCCTTTAACGACGATTACCCCGTATTTTTTAGGATCAAGTTCATCAAGGCTTCTAACAGGCTCTGGCGGATTGAGAATATCCACAGAGTATTCAAGTTCATCAAGTTCACTTGGATGTACAGGAGGAAAACGAGGGTCCTGAGTTGCTGCAGCAATTGCATTTTGAACTATTTCAGAGTATATGTTCTCTGTGCTTGGCAGAAATGTTCCAATACATCCCCTTAATTGTTTATTCTTTTTAATTGAAACAAAAACACCAGCTTTTCTTTTCATATCTTCAGGAATTTCCCTCGGAACACAAGGCATTTTTCCAGTTTTTACATAATCCTCTACAGTTTTTTTTGCCAACTCTACATAGGGATGCATGTTTAAGTATAACAGAACTATTTATATGCTTTCAAAATTTGACTTATTTTGAAAGCATGGGTTAGAATTCAATCTATGCAGGCAAAATCCAAAAGAGGATACATTGAAATTAACACAGAAATATGTAAAGGTTGTAAGTATTGTGTGCTTACTTGTCCGAAGGGATGCTTAGAGATTGACTCAAACTTCAATTCCTTAGGTTACTTTCCCGCATATTTTGCTAATCCAGACAATTGCATTGGCTGTGCTATGTGCGCAGTTGTTTGCCCTGAAATTGCAATTGAGGTTTTTGTAGAAGAATAAATTGAGGGATTTTTATTGCGCATTGGTGCAATTTTTTGTGATTGTGCAGGACAAATCTCTGAGATAATTGATTTTGAGGAGCTGAAGAGCTTAATTTATAAAGAAATTGACTGGTTTGAAAGATTTGAACTTGCCTGCTCTGAAGAGACGCAAAAAGAAATCATAAATTTACTTTCAAGCAGACAGCCTCAAGGTTTAATAATTCTTGCCTGTTCACCTCATAACAAAGGCTCTATTTTTCATGAGATTGCTAAAAAAGCAGGAATAAATCCATACATGGTGAATTTTGTGAACCTTAGGGAACAGGTCTCATGGGTCACAAAGGACAAAAAGCAAGCAACTTTAAAAGCCTTTGCTCTTTTTAAAGCTCAACTTAATAGACTAAATTTCCAAAAACCTCTTTTTGATATTGAAATTCCTATTTCAAGCAATATAGTTGTTGTAGGTGGAGGAATTGCTGGACTTACTGCTTCAAAAACCCTTTCAAAGGCTGGGAAAAATGTTTATCTAATAGAAAAGTCTCATGTGCTGGGAGGAAGAGTTGTAAAGTATGAAAAACTTTTTCCTGATTTAAGTTGTGCACCATGTTTTGTCCATCCAATAGTTGAGGAAGTTTTACAAAGTAATGTTCAGTTGAGACTTAATTCAGAATTGATAGATTTAAAAGGTTATTACGGAAACATTTACGCAGAATTTCTGAGAAAACCTACATTTGTTGAAATAAAAAAATGCATTGGATGCTCTGCCTGTGAAGAAATATGTCCTGAAGGTGCAATTAAAGTAGAAAAATTTGGATTTCCTCAGATTGCAAAAATTGACCCTGATAAATGCCTTAATATTCAGGGAAAAGATTGTGATTTATGCATAAAGGAATGCCCAGTTGAAGGAGCAATTAATTTTAACGATAAAGAAACAAGAGAAAAGTTAAATGCATCTTTAGTGCTTTGGGCAACAGGATTCAGAGTTTTTGATTGCAGAGATATTCCAAATCTTGGCTATGGAAAATTCAAAGATGTATATAACTCTCTTGAATTTGAAGAAATTTTAAATGCTGAAGGACCCATGGCTGGAGAAATCATTACAGAAGCTGGTGAACATCCGCAGACAGTTGCTATTATTCATTGTGTTGGGAGTCTTGATGAAAGATATAATCCCTACTGCAGTAAAATATGCTGTCAGTATGCATTTAAGTTTAACAGAATTTTAAGACAGCTCATTCCAGAATTAAAAATAATACATTTTGTAAAAGAAATTGTTCTTCCTGGCAGAAGAGCCTATGAGCTTTATTTTAAAGCTAAAAAGGACCCAATGGTTGAGATTGTAAGATATGAAAGTGTTGATGACATTAAAGTTGAAAAAGAAAACAGCTTTTACATAGGAGTGGGCAACAAAGAATATACTGCAGACATGATTGTCCTTTGTCCTGCAATAATTTCTGGAGAGACTTTTCCTGAAGACAACACAGGAATTTTTCCAACAAGCTCTTTTAAAGAAGCAATGACAGTTGAGGAAACGATGACAGACTCTTTATCAGTTTGTGGTAAAATTTTATCTGAACTTCATGAAGGGAAAATTGTAAGAGCTCCTACAATTGCTAAAATAGATTATAATAAATGCAGTCGTTGTGGAATATGTATTAAACAATGTCCTTACAAAGCAATTGAACTGGACATTGATAAGATAAAAATTATAGAGACAATATGCGAAGGCTGTGGAATATGCGTAGCATCATGTCCTTCAAAAGCAATTGAACTTGAAGGCTTTACAAACGAGCAGATAATAGCTGAAATAGAAGGAATACTTAATCACGGAGGTTAAAGGATGGCTGTAGTAATTTTTGACGCTCGTGGACTTAAGTGCCCTCAACCAACAATTCAGATGACAATCAAAGCTTTAAAGATGAAAAAAGGTGACATAATGGAAGTAATTGCCGATTGTCCAACCTTTGAAAATGATGTAAAGAATTGGTGCAGAAGAAATAATAAAACTCTTTTATGGATAAGGGATGAAGGAAACGGTGTAAAAAGATGTCAGGTTCAGTTTTAAAAAAATTTTTACTTTTTTTAATTTTTTTAACTTTTTCAATGCCTTGCGTTTCCAAAGCTCAGGAAAATGATAGCATTGTTCTTGGAATGTCTGCTGCTTTTAAAGGACCAACAAGAGGCTTAGGTATTGAACTTTACAGAGGCGCAATGGCTTATTTCAATTACATTAACGAAAATGGCGGAGTTAATGGTAAAAAAATTGTAATTAAAGCCTATGATGATGGTTATAATCCCATTCCTTGTATTAAGAATACAATAAAACTTATTGAAGAAGACAAAGTATTTGCGCTTTTTAACTATGTTGGAACTCCTACTGTTACAAGAATTTTACCTATCTTAAAAGCCAACAGCGACAAAAATATTTATCTGTTCTTTCCCTTTACAGGTGCAATGCCCCATAGAACTCCTCCTTATGCAGAATATGTTTTTAATTTAAGAGCCTCATATGAACAAGAAACAGGGGGTTTGGTGGAACATTTTCTCAGTATAGGAAGGAAAAAAATCGGAATATTTTATCAAGCCGATGCATATGGAAGAAGCGGATGGAATGGAGTAAGAAAAACTCTTGCAAAATATGGACTTAAAATTGTTGCTGAAGCTACATATAAGAGAGGTGCAAAATACAGTGACAGCTTTATAAAGCAGGCTCAAATTTTAAAGAATGCAGGAGTTGATGCGATAATTTCAGTTGGAGCATATGCTGCATGTGCAGGATTCATAAGGGATGTTAGAAACATGGGCTGGGATGTTCCAATTGCAAATGTATCTTTTGTAGGAAGCGAATTTATGATAAATCTTCTTGTTGAAGAAGAGAATAAAACAAGAAAATCATATACAAAGAATTTAATTTTTTCTCAAGTAGTTCCAAGTTATGAAGATACAACATTACAAGCAGTGAGGGAGTATAGAAAATTAATAGATAAATACAATCCTTTACCACCAGACGAACTTATGGAGAAAGATTATAAACCTTTAAAATACAGCTTCGTAAGTTTTGAAGGTTTCTTAAATACAAAGGTGATGGTAGAAATACTAAAGAGAATGGGAAAAGAGCCAAAAAGAGAGAAAGTAAAAGATACTGTTGAAGCAATGAAAAACATAGATATAGGGATTGATGAAAAAATAGGTTTTTCAAAAAACAAACATCAAGCATTGGATAAAATTTATTATACAACCTACAAAAATGGAAAATTTGTGCCAATTAGTGATTGGAATGAGTGGAAAAAATGAGAATGTCTAAACTTTTTCAAAGAACACTTCTTGGAATAATCGTTCTTTTTGCGATTCTTTTTTTTACAATAAGCATATTTTCTGGTTGGCATCTTTACAAAAATCTTACAGAAGAATACAAATCTAAAGGAACAGCCATTGCAAGCAGTATTGCATCTTCCTCTGTTGAAACAATTTTAAATCTTGACTCTGCAACTGTTCAAGCAATGATAGATCAATTTCTTGAGATTGAGGGAGTATCTTATGTTTTTGTAATTGACTCATCCGGAGAAATAATCTCCCATACCTTTGTCCCATCAATTCCAGAGGAAGTATTGGAGCTTGCAAAAAAACACAAATCTGGAATAAAAGAAGTAAACATTGAGGGAATTGGTGAATTCCTTGATGTTGTATCTCCAATAACAGAAGGAGCTATCGGTTTTGTGCATGTAGGAATGAATAAGACAAACATAAACAACAAAATGTGGGCAGTTCTTACAAAACAATTAGGACTTCTTTTTGTAATATTTCTTTTTACTATTGTTTTGGCATACTTCATGGTAAATAAAATCTCTCAACCCCTTAATGAATTGACTGATTACGCCAAAAAATTACTAAACCATGATTTTACTGCCACAGTTGATATTAAATCTAAAGATGAAATTGGACTTTTGGCTAATACACTTCAGTCAATGGCAAACAATATCAATGAAATATTTGATAGATATGAGTTAGCTCTTAAAGATGCTGTTGTTGAACTGCAAGATACTCTTGCTTACTTAACAACAATAATTGATAACATGGCAGATGGACTTATAGTTGTTGACAAAGATGGAGTAATTAATCACATTAACTCTGCTGCCTCAGAGATGTTTGGACTGTCAGAACATGAAATGATTGGCAAAAATATCGAGATATTGGGCGAGAATTTTGCAAATTTGGTTTCTGAATCTTTAAATACAGAAAAAATTGTATCCGCAGAAGTTCCTCTTGTTAAAAATAGAGTGGGTAAAGCTGTTGCAAAGAGCATTAAAAAAGAGTATTTTGCAGAAGACTCTGAAGCAAGAGGAATTCTCGGTGCAGTTATTCTAATAAGAGATATAACTCAGGAAAAAGAAATTGACAGGCTTAAGACTGAGTTTATAACAATAGTTAGCCATGAACTTAGAACTCCTCTTACATCCATACTTGGCTTTGTAGAGATGATAGAGAGGAAATTTAAAGATACCGTAATACCCGCAATTAAAGATAAAGACACAAAAATATCAAAAGCTCTTGAAAAAGTTAATAGAAATTTTGCAATAGTTCACTCAGAGGGCGAAAGAATAACTTCTCTGATAAATGACATACTTGATATTTCAAAGCTTGAGTCAGGAACAGTCCGATGGAATTTTGAAGAAATCTCAATAGAAGATGTAATTAATGATGCTTATAAAGCCCTTTCATCAATCTTTGAACAAAAAGGACTGCCTTTTAAACAAAAAATTGAACACAGACTTCCTAAAATTTATGCTGATAAAGAACGACTTATTCAGGTAATGATTAATCTTCTTTCCAATGCCTTAAAATTCACTGAAAAAGGATATATATCATGCAGTGCAACCTTAAAGGAAAATGAGATTCTGGTAAGTGTTGAGGATACTGGAGTTGGAATTCCAGAGAGTGAAATAGATAAAATATTTGAAAAGTTTAAACAAGCAGGAGATATTTTGAAAAATAAACCAAAGGGAACAGGGCTTGGACTTCCTATTTCTAAACAAATTATTGAGGCGCATGGAGGAAAAATATGGGTTGAAAGTCAGGTGGGCAAAGGAAGCATTTTTTATTTCACAATTCCTTTAAAAAGTGATCTTAAAAGAAAGGAGGATAAATCAGATGAAAATATTAATAGTTGATGATGAGGTAGTCATAAGAGAGCTTATGATACAGATAATAGAGGAAATAGGAGAAAATTTTAAAATTCTTGAAGCATCAGATGGAGAAGAAGGACTTGAGCTTATCAGAAAAGAAAAACCTGACATAGTTTTTCTTGATATTATGATGCCAAAACTTGATGGCTTTGAGATATGTAGAATCCTTAAAAATGAAACTATAGATTGGGACTTAAAGATAGTGATGCTCACAGCTAAAGGACAGGAAATAGACAAACAAACTGCAAAAGAACTTGGAGTTAAATGGTATGTTACAAAACCTTTTAAGATTGATGATATAATAAAACTTTTAAGGGATTTTATGGAGGCTAAATAATGTTAACTGAAAAGTTTTATATTGAACCAGAAAATTCAGTTCTTGTAATCGTTGATTTTCAGGAAAAACTTGCAAAGGCAATGAAGGAAGATGTGCTTGAAAGCACCATTAAAAATATCATAAAACTTGTTCACCTTGCAAAGACTTTTTCAATTCCTGCGGTTCTTACAGAGCAATATCCAAAGGGATTGGGAAACACTCTAAAGGAGATAAAAGATTTGGTTAATACTGAGCCAATTGAAAAGCTTCATTTTAGTTGTGTGGGGGAGGAAAAGTTTTTGGAATTTTTAAAAAGTTTAGACAGAAACAAAATAATTGTCACTGGCATGGAAACCCATGTATGTGTTTGGCAAACAGTTCTTGATTTAATAATGAGAGATTACAGTGTTTTTGTTCCAAAGGATGCTGTTTGCAGTCGTAAGAAGCAGGACTGGAAAACAGGACTTGAACTTATTAGGGATGCAGGTGCAGTAGTTACATGCACAGAAACTTTAATATTTCAAATACTTAAGAAAGCAGGAACTGCTGAGTTTAAGAAAATGCTGGAGTTTTTAAAATGATAGACCTTCATATTCATAGTGTTTTTAGTGATGGAGAGCTCATTCCTGCAGAAATAATAAGAAGAGCAGAGGCTATAGGTTACAAAGCACTTGCAATAACTGATCACGGAGACCAATCAAACATTGATTTAATAATTCCGAGAATTGTAAAAGTATGCAGAGAAATTCAGCCTTACACAAAAGTTGTTTTACTTCCTGGAATTGAACTAACTCATGTTCCACCTGAATGTATTCCCGAGCTTTCAAAGGAGGCAAGAAAGCTGGGAGCAAAGATTGTAGTTGTTCACGGTGAAACTCTTGTTGAACCTGTAAAAGAAGGGACAAATGCAGCTGCAATTCAATCAGACATTGATATTCTTGCCCATCCCGGATTAATTACAGAGGAAGAGGTCAAGGAAGCCTCTCAAAGGGGAATATATCTTGAAATAACAACGCGTAAAGGGCATAGCTTAAGCAATGGGCATGTTGCTCAGCTTGCAATTAAGCATTCAGCAAAGCTGGTGATAAACACTGATGCCCATTCACCGGGAGATTTAATTTCAAAGGAGTTTGCTTTTAAAATATTAAAAGGTGCAGGACTTACAGATGCTGAAGTAAACCAAGTTTTTAAAAATATGGAGGAAATCGTAAGGAGGAAGCCTTCATGAAAAATGCTGAACATGTAGAAACATTTAAGGAAAAATTATTTGCCCAAAAGAGAAATCTTCTAAAAGCTCTTTTAATCTTTGGTGTTTCTGTTGTTTTAGTTTTAGGTTTTTATATTTATAAAATTAAACAGGAAAGTGATGCAAAGGAGCTTGAATATCAGGCATATCAGTACTATTTTGGATTAATAAAAAATGTTACTGCTGAGCAAAGATTTTCTAAGGCAGCTCAGCTATTTACAGAAGCTTACGGCAAAAAGAAAAATTTAACATATCTTTTAAATGCAGGATATGCATATGATGCTGCAGGACAAAAGGAAAAAGCAATTGAGATTTTAAATAAAATTGCAGCAAGCAATGATGCCTATTTTACAAATCTTGCGAAAGTAAAAATAGCAATGATTTATCTAAAAAACAATGAACAGGACAAAGCAGTTCAAGTTTTAAATGAAATAATAAATGGCAATTCAGATACTTTGAAAGATTTTGCACTCTTTCAGCTTGCAAAGATTTATGAAAATGAAAACAAAGAGCAGGCTAAAAAATACTACGATACCCTTATTAAAAACCATCCAAATTCACCATTTACAGCAGTAGTGAAAAGTTATCAAAACCAGAAAGAAAAATGAGATTATTTATTTTTTGCTCTTATTTACTTTTTTGTGGGAGACTTTTTTAACTGATACTGGTTTGCTTTTTTGCTTTATTTTTTTCTTTGAAGATTTGGCTTTTTTGCTTGATTTCTTCTCATGATAAATATCTTCCTTTGAAAGAGTGTATTTGTCTTTTGGGGGAAGCATTATTTTAGTTCCAGGAGTTAAATTTTTAAAAACTTCTGTTCCGTTCATTTCATACAGTACATGAGTTGAAAGTTTAGTTTTCTTAGCGATTTTGTTTATTGTATCTCCCTTTTTAACAATATAAGTGTCATAGCTGAATCTTTTATCTTCTGGAATATTTTCAAAATTTTGCAAAAACACTTCTTTTTTTCCTGCTGGTATTCTTATTTTATATTCCTTAACATTCATTGGAGTGCACCATTTCTTAAGCTCTGGATTAAGTTTTTTGATTGTCTCTAAGTCAGTCTCTGCACAGTTGGCAATAATATCCAAATCTGTTGGCGATGAAATGATTACCTCCTCAAATTCTAAAGGTTTATGTAAATCTATATTGTCAAATCCAAAATTTTCAGGTTGTTTTGCTATTGTAATTGCAGCAATGAATTTTGGTACATAATTTTGAGTTTCCCGAGGAATATATCTTGTATTAAGAAGAGACCAGTAATCATTTTCTCCAATTTTATTTACTGCCCTAAATATTCTGCCTTCACCAGCATTATATGCTGCAAGTGCCAACGACCAATCACCAAACATTTTATATAGGTCATTGAGATAATTTGCTGCTGCAATCGTTGATTTTATTGGATCCTTCCTCTCATCCCTCCACCAATCAATCACAAGTCCATATCGCTTTGCAGTGCTTTCTATAAACTGCCAGGGTCCAACAGCTTTTGCAGGAGATTTCGCATTTACACTAAATCCGCTTTCTATTAGGGGCAGATATACTAAATCCTCTGGCAAACCTTTTTCTACGAGTATCTCCTTCATCTTTTCTATATATCTACCAGAACGAGAAAGCCATACAGAAAATCTATTCCTTAATTTTTCTGAGAATAAATCAATATGCTTTTGGATTTTTGCAACCAAATTCTCTTTGGTCTCAGGTAAAAGCTTGAAATTCCCATTTCCAGTGAATATATATTCAATTTTTTCATCTTGTTTTAAAGAAGGAATACTATCTTCATTTTCAGCATTGATAAGTGAAGGAATAGATAAAAAGACGAACAAAAAGAATACAACCGTGAGTTTTTTCATAATTATATTTTATAACTTAAATTTGATTGTTTTTTCAATAAAATTTAGCGTGCAATAATACAAAAAAAGGCCATTATAGGTTTGATTATGTTAAATCATAATCAGAAAATATTTTACCGCTAAGAGGATAGGGATTAAATTTTAATTAAAAAATACTTGAAAATTTCTCTGTTATTTTATACAATGAGGAAAAAGTATAAGGAGGTTTAAACATGAGTAGAAAAATTTTGATTGTTTTAGGAATTGGTCTATTGGTTTTATTTGTAGGTTCCTTTTTATTCAAAGATAAAAATGATACCAAAGTTCAAGAAAAGGGAAAATCAACACAAACTCAAGCAGGCGTACTTTTAACAGCTATTGAGGCTTATAATCAATTGGTTGCCGAAGCTCGAAAATGGCAACCCGATGCAATGGCTTATAAACTGGTAGGAGGAAGCAATCGTCCAAATGTTAATCCTGATCTAACAAAGGATGGAAAAAGTTCCAATTGGAGATTTTGGTTTCTATCTCAATCTAAAAAGGAGATTAGGGTCTATTCTTTCAGAAATGGTAAGCCCTATTACTATCCTGAAGCAAGTGGCGGAAGTAAAATTGCATATAAAGCTTCTGATTGGACCAATGATTGGCAAATAGACAGTAATAAAGCCTTTGAAATAGCTAAAAGAGAGGGAATTGTTGAGCCCCTTTTAGTCCACATGTATTTAAAGGATGCTTCTTTTGTTTTTGTACCTAATGAAGTAATAAAAGCATCACCTCCTTGCAAAGTTTGGTGGGAGATTTGGGGGAAAGATCAAACTGGCATTAATAAGACAATATACATAAATGCTACATCTGGTAAAGTATTAAAATAACTACTTTAATCAATAAAGGAGAAGATAAGACTTAATTCCCTTTAGTTTTTTGCAAATCTCAAAAAACGGGTTTTATAACATAAAAAATTGGGGGTTGACACTTGAATGTATTTTTGATACACTTTAGAAACAAATTATACTTTTAAAAGGAGGAAAAAATGAGAAAGTTAGGAGATTTAAGGAAGGGGTTAAAATTTTGTTTAACAGTAGTCTTTGTTAACTTTATTTTTTTACTGGGATTAACATGCATAGTTAGCGCACAAAGTGCAGGAGCGCCAGAAGGTTCTTACAAGAAGACTTGCAAAAATATCAATTACAATCCTTCCGATGATAGAATCACAAGTGCATTTTGTAAAGACTTCAATCAAAACTATAAGGTAACTTATTTAGATAATGCAAAACAATGCAAGGATAACGGCGGAGATATAACAAATTGTAACGGCTCCCTTGATTGCACAGGTATTGGTATTCCACGCGGCAGTTACAGAGATTCATGCTTCTGTTGCAAAATGGTAGGAAATACACTAAGTTGTTATTGTAGAGACAGCAGAGGTACTCCACATTTTACGACTCTTCAGAATGCAAATAACTACAATAGAATTTGGAATGATAATGGTAAGTTAAAAGGTAGAAATTAATGTTTTTAGGACTTATTAAGATGTCTGAAATTTTATGGTCAATGGAAGGAGGTGAGATGCTTTTTTTAACTATTTAATATAAAACAGAAAGGAGATAATAATGAGTAGAAAAGTTTTATTTTTTATTTTATTATTAATTACATCTTTTTCCATCATTTCTTTAGCATTGAGCTCGGAAGCAAAGGACATTCAAATCAAGGAAAAACAAGAAACGACAAAACCACAAATGCCCGTAAATATAAGAGTTAAACCTACTGTTTTAGAATTCAATTGCAACATAGAAAGAGTTAAAAAATTAATTGTAACAAATATCTCAAAGCAAATTATAAATATAAAAGCAACACCTCAGCAACCTTGGATTAGTGTTGAGCCAGAAATTTTTCATAATGTAGCTACTGGTAACACTGTAACGTTTAATGTAGGCATAAATTGCGATGGTTTAAACGGTATAAGAGTAAATACAGGATCTTTAATTGTCTCAGGTAATGAGAAAGGAATAGTCATAAAAGTTATAGCTAGACCAAAAGTAGAGTCTCCAAAATAATAAAAATTAAGGGAAGTTATGGGAACTACTTCAATTACTTTGTTTGAAATAATTGGTTTACCCCCTATATTGGTGTATATTTATTTTATCCTGAAGATAAATCAACTTGACTTTCATATCTCATTTATCTTTTTGAAATGAAATACTTCATAGAATAACCCTTAACTTCCCTTTTTAATTATTAGATAAAGAACTTAGGAAACTATCCTAAATAAAAATCAAGAGATGCCAAATTGGATTTGTAATCCTCCAATTTTAATTAATTTTTACTAAAAACGACTACACTTAAAAAACAATCTGCCTTTGCTCTTGTTATTAATTCAAATCCATTTATTTTACAGAGATATTCTACGATTTGAAGCCCAACTCCTGCGCCGTGTGATGTTTCTTTAAAGTCATTTCTGATTACTACCGAATTATTGAAAATTTTGACATGAATAATATTTTTTGAATACTTAACTGAATTGTCAAACAATAGGAAAAAAATATGCGATAATAATTCTCTGTTGCATTTAATCATCAGTTCTTTGCCTGTTATCTTTACATGCTTTTCTGTTTCAAAGCTTGAAAAAATTTCAAGTAAAAAATCCTTAAGCTTTATGATATCTTTTTTCCTATGTAGCGTCGGAATTCTCTTAACTGTTTCAATCACTCTTTTTATCTCATCATTTAAGATGTTTGAGTGCATTTTAAGCCTTTCTATTATTCTTTCCTCTGGTTTGTATCTAAGTATCTCCAAATTGGTGTTAACAAGGGCAAGATAGTTTCCAATTTTGTGGGAAAGAATTAGGGTTATAAGTTTCAAAAAATTTTCATATTCATGCTCCCTCTTAACGAGAACTTTTATAACGATATAAAAGATATATATGAGAATTAGAAGGAACAAAGACTCCCACATAAGCACAGTACGGGAAAATTTTTTGAAGTATTCTTCTTTATAAATAGGTTCTATGGTTAAATCTTCACCTGTTTTTTTAATAAAAGGTGGCAAAGGATAATTTTTATTGTATCTTAAAAGCTCTTGATAGCTTAAAATTATCTCTGTTTCATACCTTGACTGCTCCTGAATGAAAAAATATATTACAAACAAATTTATCACAGAAAACACCAAAACCAGAGCAACCGCAAATGTTATAAATATTCTATTTTCAAATTTCAACTCAGCTTATAGCCCCTTCCCTTAAAGTTTTGTATTGCATCCTTTGGTAATATTTTCCTCAATTCTTTAATATAGGTTCTTATTACATCATCTCCTACAACTTTGCCTCCCCATACATAATTTAAAATTGTGTCATGGCTTACAACCCTTCCTCTATTTTTGATAAAAAGCTCAAGTAATTCCCAAGCTGTCTTTGAAAGTTTTATCTCTTGTCCTGATTTACAAATAGTTTTGGCATCAAGATTTATTTCCACATCTCCTATTTCAACGACAGTATCCAATAATTTTCTTCTGGAAAGAGCATTAAGCCTTAGAAGTAATTCTTTCGGCTCAAAGGGCTTTGTCAAATAATCGTCTGCACCTCTGAGAAAGCATTCTTCCTTGTCTTCAATTGAACTTTTTGCAGTGAGAATAAGAATTGGAGCTTTTATTCCTCTCTGCCTAATGTATGTTATTAAATCTTCTCCCTTAGAATAACTTAAAATTAAATCAATAACAATAACATCAAATTCATACACGTTTAGTAAATTTGGAAGTCTTCTTTCGTCGGAAAGCCAAAAAACATCTATCTGTTTAAGCTGTAAATATTCAACAAGGCTTTCGCCTAATGCCTTATCGTCTTCTATGAGGAGGACTTTCATCTGGTCCAACTAATTTAAGTTTAAAATTATAATCAGCATATTCGTCTTTCTTTTTTATTAAAAGCCATTCCTTTTCTTTGCCTTTAAGTCTGAGGAGCACAAATTTTCCCTTAATCTTTTCACCTGAAAGATTTATTTCCCATTGTCCCTCCTCTGGCGAGCCTTTTATTGTCTGATACTGTCCCTTGTCCCATATATAAACTTTTCCTGCTCCATAGAATCCTTCCGGAATTTCACCTTCAAAATCTCCATACTCCAATGCGTGATCCTCTACCATTATTGCAAGCCTTTTATCATTTGGATTCATTGAAGGTCCTTTAGGAACAGCCCATGATTTTAGAACACCACCGTACTCAAGTCTAAAATCAAAATGAAGATGGCTCGCATGGTGCTCATGCACAACAAAATACGGCATCTCAATCTTCCTTTAGTATCTTAGCGAATAATCTTTTAATTAGCATGGTCGCGTATGCACCTCTTGGCAGGATAAATCCAAGTATTATCTTTTTCTTATCTTCATAAATATCGTCTTTTTCAATTCTGTATTTTAGAGAAGAAGGCACGACCAGAAGACTTCTTTCCACTGACTTAAAAAATGCCTGCCTAATTTTTTTGAGATTAAATAAAGACTGAGTAAGTCCTCTTTCCTTAAGGATTTCAAAGTATATTTGCTCTATTAAACTATCTGGCATTTTGGCCTTTGATGATACTGTAGGAATTTGCAGGGACTGAAGGTATCTAAAGTTTTTTAAATCAGGCTCATCAAAAAAGATATAATCTCCTGCAATACCTCTGTGGTAAAGAAGTTTTTCTTTTGCGAAAAGTTTTAAAACAACTCTCCTTGCTGTCTCGTTCCACAAAAAACTCTGATAAGAGGAGAAAAACATGGACATTTCTTCTCTGTGAATTTTTCTAAGAACTGGAATGTAATCTTTAGGATTTTCAATAAGATGACGGAATGCAAAATGCTCAAACTGAGTCTTTGCTTTTTCAAGGCAGACCTGCCAATTACCCCAGTTTTGATAAAAAAACTTCTTTCTCTCTTTCGCCTCCTTTTTATCTTCAGGGTAAACATGGGTAAGATAAATTTTTAATGCTCCGTTGTAATGCTTTTTTAGTATTTTTTCAGCAATAAAACCCTGCTTTGGGTCATAACTGCCAAATCTCTGGTCGTCAAAGAAATTAATAAAACCGTATTTTTGAATTTTTTCAATTTGAGAAAGCACAAATTCAACTCTTTTTTCAGAGACATTACGAACAGTAATTTTGAATAAATTACCTTCAATATATTTGGGATCCATTGGAGCATCTGAAAAACCAACTCTTTTAATTGAAAAATTTTCTTCCTCAAGGGAAAGATCTCTATTGCAATTTTTTACTGTAATAAATTGTTCTGTGATAGCATGTCTGTCCTTTTTCCCACCGTAGGAGATACTATCAAAGGGAATTTTTAATCTTTGAGCAATTCTTTTTAAAAGGTCAACGGTATTCCAATTTATCTTTTTTAGTAGGTATACCGTGTATTGTCCTTTTTTCTTAAGCTCAAGGCTGGTAATTTCCTTTACTACAAAATCTTCAGGCTTTACTTTGATTTTATACGACATTTTTCCTTGAGTGCATCAAGCTCTTCCTTTGTTAAAGGTCTTATTTGTCCAGGTTTTAAATTTCCGAGTTTAACTCCATCAATGGCTATTCTTATCAGTCTTATAACTGGATGACCTACTCTTTGAAGCATTTTTCTTATCTGCCTTTTTCTGCCCTCATGAAGAGTGATTTTTATCCATGAGTTTGCTTTCAACTTTTTTACAAAATGAACACTAACTGGGACAGCGAGTTTTCCATCAATTTTAATGCCTTTTCTTAGTTTTTCTAATGTCTCTGGCTCAATAATTCCATCAACTTTTACAAGATATGTTTTTTCAATATTTGAAGATGGATGCATTATTCTATATGCAAGTTCGCCATCATTTGTAAGAATCAGTAGTCCCTCGGAGTCAAAATCAAGTCTTCCAACAGGATAGACTCTGAATTTAATGCCCCTTAAAAAATCCTTGACAGTCGGTCTTCCTTGAGGGTCAATGATTGATGTAATAACCTTTCTCGGCTTATAAAAGGCGTAGTAAACTTTTGGTTCTGGTTTTATCAGAAGCTTACCGTCAACTTTTATATAATCCTTTTCAGGGTCAGCTTTCTGCCCAAGTGTTGCAACCTGTCCGTTGACAGTTACCCTACCTTCTTTTATTAAATCCTCAGCATGCCTTCTTGAGGCTATTCCATAATCGGCAAGTATTTTTTGTAATCTCTGTAGCATTTCTTAATCCAAAATATCAATGTATGAATTTTGACGAAGCCCTCTGACCCAAAGCCTGTATTCTCTTTTAAATTTCTCCTCTTCAATCAATGCTCTTACATAATTTTTAAGAGTCTCTGTGTCTCTTCTAAAACAAATTCCATCTAACTTAAATAAATAAATTCCAGTAGCTGTCATCAAGGGTTCACTTATTTGCCCAACCTGCATTTTAGAAAAAAGCTCTGCAAGTTCCTTTGGAATTTCGCTCTTTTTAATCAATCCTATCGCTCCACCTGTTTTTGCAGAAGCATCCTCACTATACTGAGATGCAACTTTGCTAAAGCTTTCTCCTTCAGCAAGTTTTTTTATAATTGTATTCAGCTTCGCCTTGACCTCTTCCTGATTGTCTGAGTTTTTTACAAAAATTTGGCTAACATAATAACCTTCTTCATCACAGGCAATTTCAGGATGGGATGTAATATAACTATTAATTTCAGCATCAGAGATTAAAATTTTACCCCTTACAATAGAATTTACAGTTCTTCCAATTATAATTTGCTCTTTCATCATTTTTCTGTAATCACTTAGAGTCATGCCTTCTTTTTTTAGATTTTCCTCAAAATCCCTATCCGAAAGTCCGTATTTTTTCTTTATATCACTAATAGCAGCATCAATTTCACTGTCAGTGACAAAAATGCCGTATTTCTCAGCCTCCTGAAGCTGAAGTTTAGTGTCAATAAGTCTTTCAAGAAATTCCATTTCCTTTTTTTTGAAATATTTAAATTTTTCATCAGGATTCATGTTCTTTACTTCGTCCCTCAAAATAAACTCCATAAATTTATAAAGTTCACTCCAAGTGATAACCTCTCTGTTAACTACAGCTATGACTCTGTCAACAAAAAAACTACTCTCCTGAGCATAAGAGCATAATACAAAGGCATTAAAGCATAGGCACAGTATTGCTATAAAAAATATCCTCCTTTTCATATTAAACTCCTTTGATTTATTCTTAAAATCAGCATATTCTTGGTAATTGCTCTCCTGGAAGCATGTCCACTATTCTTGTGCCTCCTATAAGAGTTTTGAGCAATACCTTCCCACCTTTGCCTACAACTTCTCCAATTATAGCAGATTCTCTGCCAAATGGATGCGATTTCATTAACTCAACCATCCTTTCTGCCACTTCTGCCTTTACAATCGCAACAAATATTCCCTCATTTGCAACATAAAGTGGATCAAGACCAAGAAGGTCGCAAGCTCCTTTTACTGTATTATGAAGGGGAATAGAATTTTCATAAATCAAAATGTCTCTATCTGAGTCTATTGCAAGTTCTTTAAGAGTTGTTGCCAATCCTCCCCGAGTTGGGTCTCTCATGACTCTTATTGCATCGGGAAACTCTCTAATCAATTCTCCGATTAATCCATTCAATGCTCTCGTATCACTTAAAACTGGAGGTTCAAAGGAAAAGCCATTTCTCTCACTCATAACTGCAATTCCGTGATTGCCTATTGAACCGCTGATAATAACTTTATCTCCAACATCTATTTTTAAAGGTGAAAGCTCAATTCCTTCTGGTATGATGCCTATTCCTGATGTATTTATAAATATTCCATCGCCCTTTCCCTTCTCAACAACTTTAGTGTCTCCAGCAACAATTTTTACTCCTGCCTTTTTAGCAGATGACGAAAGACTTTTTAAAATCTGCTCAAAATCAGAAACAGGAAATCCTTCCTCAAGAATAAATCCTACTGTTATATAAAGCGGAATTGCTCCAACAACTGCAAGGTCATTGACTGTTCCATTTATTGCAAGGTCTCCTATGTCTCCTCCTGGGAAAAATATGGGAGAGACTGTATAAGAGTCAGTTGTTATAGCTATCTTTCCTGAGTGATTTAGGGAAACTATAGCAGAATCCATAAGAGAACTAAGCTCAAATACTGGTGCAATATGTTTCTTTATCAATTCATACATGAGTTTACCACCACTGCCATGTCCAAGTAGAATTCTATCCATCTATAACCTCCACTTTTATTTCTGTTGACTCACTTTCCTTTAAAGGACCTATAGTTGAAATTCTATAATAAATTGGCTCTTTTATGTTAGCAAGATTAAACTCTCCGTCAAAAAATAACGGTATCATTGTTTCACCAATAAAAGTAAAATCTGGCTCATCAGCTTTTTTTCTGTAAACTCGGTAACCTTTGACCCACTTCTCAGGTACTTCTCTCCAGGAGATACTAACGCCTAATTCATTAACTGACCAGAAAATCTCATCTGTAGTTGAAGGAATAAATTGTTCCAATGGCACTAAAATCTGGCTCTTTTTACCTTCTATGTAAGCATTTTGTTCACTCAAATATGTAGAGACGAAATACACAAGTCTGGAATTATTTATCTCTGCGTTTTTTGTAATGGTAGAATAAAGGAGATTATCTAAAAAGTAATTTTTATCAGTTGAGCCTATTTTTATTAAATCTCCCTTGTTGTTCATTCTGTAAATATTATAGCCAAAGGAGCCTTGTGCATTCCATGTAAGCATAACGCCTTCATTGATAATTTTAAAGCTTAGATTTTCCACCTGTGGTAAATTCTTTGGCGTTATCGTGGCTTCTACAGGTTTGCTGTATATTCCCTTTGGAGTTATTGCAAAAATCTTATATTTATAAGTCTGTTCAAAAACAATATCCTTGTCTTCCAATGAACTTATATCTTTTCCGTAATATCCTAAGGTTTTTACTCCATCTAATGATTCCTTCTCAATAAGAAAGCTTTCAACTTTAGCCTTGTGTTTTTCAGGATAGCTCCATGAAATTATAATTTTCTCGTATGTTGCAGAAAGCTGAAAAGACTTAACAGGCTCAGGAGGCAGGTAATCATCTAAAGTAGGATCAGCTTTTCTTCCGCATCCTGACAGAAGTATGATTAGAATAAAAAAAATGACTGCTATTCTCATTTTTTTAATGCTTTTTTAAGTAATTTAATCTGCTCTTTTACCATTTTTGGAGCAGTGCTTCCATAGGATGATTTTGCTTTAATAGAGCCATCTGCTGTAAGTATGTCATAAACATCTCTGTCTATGTGAGAATCTAAACTTTTAAACTCTTCTAAACTAAGCTCTGAAAGTGCTTTTTTGTTTTCAATACAATAAAGCACAATTTTCCCTGTTATTTCATGGGCTTGTCTGAATGGAACACCCTTTCTTACAAGATATTCAGCCAAATCAGTTGCTGTTGTGTAACCTCTCTCTGCTGACTGCCTCATTTTGTCTTTATTAAATTTAATCTCGGGAAGCATTTCGTTTATTATTCTCAAGCTCATCCACACTGTATCAATTGTATCAAAAACAGGTTCTTTATCTTCCTGCATGTCCCTGTTATAAGTAAGAGAAAGTCCTTTAAGAACAGTCAACATTGATATGAGATTTCCATAAACTCTGCCTGTTTTGCCACGAATAAGTTCTGCAGGGTCTGGATTTTTTTTCTGAGGCATCATGCTGGAGCCAGTTGAAAATCTATCTGGCAGTTCAATATAACTAAACTCATCGGTTGCCCAAAGGATTATCTCTTCTGCAAGCCTACTTAGATGCATCATAATCATAGCTCCGCAGTATAAGACATCGCAGACAAAATCTCTGTCAGATACTGCATCCATGCTGTTTGGAATAACTCTCTCAAATCCTAACTCTTTTGCTGTAAAATTTCTATCAATAGGAAGTGAAGTGCCTGCACAAGCACAGGCACCAAGAGGGCTTTGATTTATTCTCTTTAAAGCTTCATTAAGTCTTTGTCTGTCCCTTTCAAACATCCATGCATACGCAAGAAGATGATGAGCAAGAAGCACTGGCTGAGCCTTCTGAAGATGCGTAAAAGCTGGCATAATTGTATCAATATGCTTTTCTGCAAGCAAGACAAAAGTCCTTTCAAGATTTGAAATTTCCGCAATAATTTCCTGCACCCTTTTTCTTAAGTAAAGTCTTAAATCTGTTGCAACTTGATCATTCCTTGAACGGGCTGTATGAATACGAGCTCCTGCAGAGCCGGTTTTTTCAATGAGCGCTTTCTCTATGTTCATGTGAATGTCTTCAAGCTCTTCTTTAAATTGAAATTTTCCTTCTTCAATCTCTTTTTCTATCTCATCAAGTCCCTTGAGAATTTTCTTCAATTCTTCCTCTTTGATAATTCCCACCTTTGCAAGCATTTTTGCATGGGCTCTGCTTCCTTCAATATCCTCTTTCCATAGCTTTTTGTCAAAGGATATGGACTGTGAAAATTCTTCAAGCACCTTTGCTGTTTTTTCCTTAAATCTGCCACCCCAAGGTTTTTTCATCATTCCTCAGCCTTTGTCTGACGCTCTTTCTGTCTTTGCTCAATTATTTTCTGAGCTATGTGAGATGGAACTTCCTCATAATGGGAAAACTCCATTGAGTAGATTCCTCTTCCAGATGTCATACTGTGTAGCTGGTTTGCATAGGTAAGCATCTCTGCCATTGGAACAAGAGCAATTATTTTCTGATTTCCTCCTGCCTGTGGTTCCACTCCCTGAACTTTACCTCTTCTTGCATTAAGGTCTCCTATAATAGTTCCCATTGTTTCTTCTGGTACGATTATCTCGGCCTTCATAATTGGTTCAAGTAAAACAGGTTTTGCATTCATAAATGCCTTTTTTAGAGCAAAAGAGCCTGCTATTTTAAATGCCATTTCCGATGAGTCAACTGGATGATATGAACCGTCATAAAGAGTTACTTTCAAATCAATTATTGGATAGCCTGCTAATATTCCATCTTTCATTGTCTCAATTATTCCCTTTTCAACTGCTGGACGGTATTGCTGAGGAATGACACCGCCAACAATTTTGTCAACAAACTCATATCCTCCACCCCTTGGAAGAGGCTCAATCTGAATCCAGCAGTCACCGTACTGCCCTCTTCCACCAGATTGTTTTTTATACTTACCCTGAGCAGAAGCAGTAGCCTTAATTGTCTCTCTGTATGGCACTTTAGGAGCCATTAAAACGACCTCAACTCCAAACTTCCTTTTTAACTTTTCAAGGGCAACTTCTATATGAACCTGTCCCATACCGCTTAAAATCATATCCTTTGACTCTTCATCCCTTGAAAATTTAAGCGTTGGATCCTCTTCAAGAAGCTTGTGAAGTCCTGCACTCACTTTCTCCTCATCTCCCTTTGCCTTTGGAGCTATTGCATAGGATATGATTGGCTCTACATATTTAACTTCTGGAAGAATTATTGGATTGCTCTCGTCGCAGAGGGTATGTCCTGTAAGAGTATCCTTAAGCTTTACAGTTGCAACAATTTCTCCTGGTTCTGCCTTCTGGCAAGGAATCTGATTTTTACCTAAAACATAGTAAACCTGCCCTATTCTTTCCTTTGTTCCAGTGTTAGAATTTAAAATATTTGAATCAGCCTTGAGAGTGCCTGAAAATACCCTTATATAAGATATTTTTCCTGCATAGGGGTCAATGGTTGTCTTAAATACATAGCAAGCAAGAGGCTCATCAGCAGTTGGCTTTCTTGTCACTTCGCTTCCATCCTTTGGATTTATTCCCTTTATTGGATAAATATTTGCCCTCTCCTTAGGATCAGGAAGTGCTAAAATGATGTTATCAAGTAAAGCCTCAACTCCAATTCCTAAAAGAGCAGAGCCTGCCAATACAGGGATAAATCTTCTTGCCAATGAGGCACCATGAAGTCCTCGTCTAAGCTCTTCTTCAGTGAGTTCTCCACCTTCAAGGTATTTTTCCAAAAGACTATCATCAAGCTCAGCTATCTTTTCAACAAATTTTTTTCTATACTCATCCACCTTTCCCATTAACTCGTCGGGAATCGAAATTTCTTTCACGGATTTTCCATCAGCCACATATGCTTTTAGAGCAATTAAATCTACAACTCCCCGAAGCTCAGGACCTTCTCCAATTGGTAAAGTAAGGGGAATTGCTTCTTGTCCAAACACTTTTTCAATCTCCCATACTGCCCTCTCAAAGGAGGCGTTTTCTTTGTCAAGCTTATTTACAAAAACAATTCTCGGAAGGTCATAATCATCGCAGAATTTCCAAATTCTTTCTGTTTCAGCCTTAACTCCAGAGATTGCGCTTACAATAACAACAGCCCCATCTGAAACTCTTAATGCGTTTTTTGTATCTTCAAGGAAGTTTACAAAACCCGGTGTGTCTATAATATTAATTCTGTAATCTTTGTAATCACAGAATGCAACTTTACAACTTAAAGTCATGTTTCTTGCAAGTTCTTCAGGCTCATAATCAATTACCTTTCCAGTAGCCTCACCAGTTGTTACCCTGTCAATTTTTCCTGTTTTAAAAAGTATCTGTTCAGCCAGTTTTGTGTTACCTGCACCTGCATGGGCAACAATTGCGATGTTTCTGATTTTAGTAATGTCTCTGCTCATAAACTCTTCCTCCTAAAAATTTTTTATTCTCTAAAGACTCTACTGTAAATATACTCTATGTTTCTTGTGTAATAGTTTAAATCAAAAATACCTTTTATTTCATCTTCAGTGAGATATTTTCTTATCTCCTCATCCTGAAGTAAAAGTTCCATAAAGGGCTTTCCCTCTTTCCATGACTGCATTGCCCTTGCCTGAACGAGTTTGTATGCCTGCTCCCTTGTAAGTCCTTTTTCTACCAATGCAAGAAGAACTCTCTGGGAGTTATAAAGTCCATAGCTTAAATTCATATTTTTAAGCATTCTTTCAGGATAAACTCTTAGGTCTTTGATAATTCCGTAAAGTCTATTTAACATGTAATCAACAAGAATACAGTTGTCTGGAATTATTACTCTTTCAACCGATGAATGGGATATGTCCCTGTCATGCCAGAGTGCAATGTTTTCATAGCTTGCAAAAGCATTGGAGCGAACAAGTCTTGCAAGTCCTGAAAGGTTTTCGCATCCAACAGGATTTCTCTTATGAGGCATTGCAGATGAGCCCTTCTGTCCCTCAGTAAATGGTTCCTCTGCCTCAAGAACCTCGGTTCTCTGCAAATGCCTTATCTCAACAGCAATTTTTTCAATCATTGCAGCAATTAGTGCAAGAACTGATAAAAACTCAGCATGTCTGTCCCTCTGCACAACCTGAGTTGCTACAGGCTCAGGTTTAAGTCCGAGCTTTCTGAGCGCTATATTCTCAATCTCAGGAGGAATATTTGAAAAAGTTCCAACAGCACCCGATATTTTTCCAACTGAAATTCTCTCAATTGCTGAATTAAGTCTTTCTATATTTCTTTTTGTCTCCTCATACCACATAGCGAATCTAAGTCCAAAAACTGTAGGCTCTGCATGAACGCCATGACTTCTTCCCATGCAAACAGTCTCTTTGTATTGAATTGCTTTCTCTCTGAAAAGCTCCTTTATTTTTTCAAGGTCTTCCATAATTAACTTGGATGCCTGCTTTATTTGCAGGGCAAGGGCTGTGTCAACTACATCAGAAGATGTAAGTCCCATATGTATGTATCGGGAAACTGGTCCGACCTTTTCAGCCACTGAGGTCAAAAAGGCAATGACATCGTGTTTTACTTCTTGTTCAATTTCATCAATTCTTTTAATGTCAAAATCAGCCTTTGCCTTTATTTCCGCAAGTGCCTCTTTAGGAATTTTTCCAAGCTCTGCCCATGCCTCACATACTGCAATCTCAACCTCAAGCCATTTTCTGTATTTATTCTCCAAACTCCAAATATCACCCATTTGCTTTCTTGTATACCTTTCAATCATACTTCAACCTCCCAAAGAGTTAATTTTTTTCTTTTTAATTCAGAAATTAAATTAGAAGGAACAGGAATTATTTTCAATTGTGAAATAGTGAGATGAGGAATAAAATCTCGGTAAAGAGTCCTTAAATTATTTTGAACATGTTCACTATTAAGATACTTAACCAGTTCCATTTCATTTATACCTTCATATTTAGGTACTAAATGAATTTCTTCACGCCAAGGATAGCACCGTTCATCTAAAGCTGCAACCACTTTACAGCCTTTCGTATGTCCTACAACAATATGTGGAAAGGCATAAAAAAATCTCAAGTCTGCAGCTTCCTCTCTTGGCATCCATAAGCCTGAGTAGCAAGTGTTGTAATCAATGTATCCTGCTTTCAAATTTCGCCCTGTTAAAACAGGAACTAAACCTTTTTTAGGCGTGCTCACAACTGAAGGATGGCGTCGAAATTCTGGACTTCGTGCAGCAAAGTAAATATCAAAAAGTGAACCAAGCGGAATTCCGCTACTTTCCCACTCAATAATTTCTTTAGTTTCAAAACGAATTATTTCACCCTTATAGTTTAATTTTCTTAAAAAAAGATTTTTTTTCTCATAAAGTTCTAAACCTTGACCTCCTTTTTCAAGCACCACAACCACACATAAAACATTGCGTCCTTTAAAAACTTTGCCAAGATAGTAAATTTTTAACTTTCCCATATTTGCCAAAAAAGTTCGCAATTTAGCAAACTCATCCAGCACTAACCAACTGGCTGGAACGACGAAAACTAATTTTCCATTGGAGGTAAGTAATCTAACCGCATGCTCAATAAATGCACCATAAATGTTAAATTTACCTTGCCAAGTATGAAACTTTTTGCGATAAATTGACTTTCGTTCTTTAAGAGAAAAGATAGGATAATGAGATGCATCACCAATTATCCCATAAGGCGGATTACCAATCATGATGTCAAACTTTTCATCTGGTTCCCACAACAAAAAATCATCTTCTATTAAAGTTGCAAAAGATACTTGTTTCTTTGCATTCTGTAGTATTTCTGGGTCGATATCAATTCCTACATATTCGTGATTATATCCATACCTTTCAGCAAACCTTAAAAGAAATGGACAATCACCACAAGCTGGTTCTAAAATCCGACAGTATGGCTTACCTGGATTAGCAAGTTCTACCATAAACTCTACCAACCAATGTGGAGTGGATACAGCACCTATTTTTTGTGGTAATTTTTTAATTTCTTCTTTCATTTTATCTCATTCTATCTGTAACTATAGACAATTTTCACTTTTTAGGTAGTTAAGAACTTCTTGCCATCCAATAATACCTGTTTCTTTAATTCTTTCACTAATAAAGCCTTCCACAACTTTTGAGTAAGATTGCTTAAAAATAACAAAGCCATTTTCCAACCAATCTTGATAATTTTTTGTCAAACATGAGAAAAGTTTATATTGTTCTTTTGTTTCTTCCTTTTTGGCTTTGCTTATTTTCTTTTGCCATTCCTCTGGAGGCATTACAGTGTATGGAACTTCTACATTTAAATCTACATCTTGCTTACGAGTAGCAAAACGCCCTCGCTCTCTTGCTTCTGAACGATAAGTTTCTTTTTTTATTTGCAAAGCTACACGAAAGTTGTTAATATGAACTAAAGCATCAATTCCCTTAATATCCAAATCTGCAGAAGCTTCAATAGGATAATCACAGTAAGCTTTCCATAAATAAACAAAATGAAATTGGGTTAGCACTGAAATAAATGTTCTGTATAAACGTGCTTTAAAACCTAAATATACAAACTCCAGAGAACATCCCCAAAAATATTGACGAATAAATTCGTCAATTTGGTTAAGATGAGATTTCCACCAATTTTCGAAAAATTGTTCATAATCTATGAAAGTCTTGCTTTCATTGGTCCAGTAAGTTTGGTATAGATTAGGCAAAGGATTAAGGGTTTTAGGTAAGTCTTGCTCTACTGTTTTTATTGGCATTAGCTCTTTACGATATTTCTCTATAGGAATACTTGCTAAGAAAGTTTCAAAACTTTTTAACAATTGTTCCGGTTGAGACATTATTTTACTCCTCCCAAATGATTCTTTCAGGCTTTATTATTACTCCATTTCCAAAACCTATGCCAAGTATTTTCCCTGCTTTATTTTTAACTTTGACCCATCCTGCAGGAACAATTCCCGAGGGGATTTTAATAGAGGCTCCATTTAAAAACCTGCGAATAAGATTGTCTTGAATATTAACTGAAGGCAGAAAATATAATGCTTCGTCAATTGAAAGAAATTTCTTTCCATCAATTCCTGTTTTTTTTAAGTCCTCAAGACTTACTGAATTTTCAATGCAAAATTCTCCAATTCTTGTTCGTGTAAGTTCTACTATGTGAGCTCCAACACCAATTTCTTGACCTATATCATGACAAAGAGCCCTCACATAAGTTCCCTTACTGCATTTAACCCGAAAAGTTACGAAAGGTGGAGAAAATTCCTCAATTTCAATTGAATATATAAAAATTTTTTTTGGCTTTCTTTCTACCTCAATTCCGTTTCTTGCAAGCTTATATAGAGGTTGTCCTTCCACTTTGGATGCAGAATACATAGGAGGAGTCTGCATAATCTGTCCTGTAAACTTTTGCAAAACCTTTTGAAGCTTTTCTTTGTCAAGTTGAAAATCTTCAACAACATTCAAAATTCTCCCTTCCGCATCATAAGTATCTGTGGAGACCCCAAATCTTGCCTTAAAAACATACTCCTTTTCAAGTTCCATTAAAAAAGGAGTGATTTTTGTAGCTTCATTTGTGCACACAAGCAAGACTCCTGTTGCCATTGGATCAAGTGTTCCTGCATGCCCGGCTTTTTTTACTTTTATAATTTTCTTTACTTCTGTAACAGCTTTCTGACTTGTGAGTCCCTTTGGTTTATTAAGGACTAAAACACTGTTCATATTTTTATTGCTCCAATACCTTTTAGTTCAAATAAAATAATAAAGCTAAAATCTGAAGTCTGTCTTCCCTTTATCTCCACAGGTCTTCTTTTAATGTTTATACTCGCTGCCCAGCATTTTTCAGAATATCTTATATTAAGTGCAGAATCCCTCAATCCTGCTCCTTTTGCATCGTAGTTTACATAGGCTGTAAATGACCATCTTTCAGTGAGCTTTTTGAATAATGAAAGATAGTACTGCTTAATTCCGCCCTCTTCGTCCTTTAAACTGTATTGTTCCCTAATGGTTGGAGACCACAAATACGCAGGAGACAAAGCACCTTGTCTGGTATATCTTTGGCTAATTGAAATACTTGTATCTTGGTCTGGCGAAAATCCAACTGATGCGTTCAGCCTTTCCATTCTCCTTCTTTTAATATTTTGGTAGGTGTCAAATCCAAAACTCAATTTCCAAAAATGGAGTCTGCCTTCAAAAAGCAGAGGATAAAGCTTATCCCACTCATTTTTTGCCCTTAAGTCATATACCTGAGCAACTCTTGCTTCAAGGGAGAAATCTGTAAATTTCAATCTATTATAAATACCGGCTCTAAAAAGTGCAGTGTCATCAATTAACTCAGTTTCCTTTAAAATCGGCGGCTTTCCACTAACGCCAATAAATACTCCTTCAATAAATGGCTCTATTATATGAAGAAAAGAGTTATTCTGCTTATATAATCTCGTAAAAACTTTAGCATTGTAATTTAGCATCTCCCTATGGGATACATCTTCGTATGGAGCTGTTTTTTCAAGATTATAAAAAATTTGAGAAATACTCAAATTTTGGCTGAGCTTTATAGTTTCTCCAAGTGTGTGGGTTATTTGAGGTGTTATTTCAAATCTTTGTCCCTTAAGTCCGTCTTCTTTGTAAAATTCTCCCAAATTTGTTTGGAAATTTATTAAGAAATCACCAAGCCTGTATGGATAAACGACATATCCTATTTCAAATTTTGCCGGTGGACTGCTTTCATTAGCTTTTAGTTCCTTCCATCCCTGACCAAGAAGATAAAATCTTGAACCAACTGCAGGCACAGAGAACTCAACTGATGACTGTAAAAATCTGTCATATCTGCCTTGAAGATCTTTGCCAAATTCTCTGAACAAATATGTGTTTGATATTGAACGGATATCTCCATATTCTCTGTAAAATTCATTTTTATTGACATAGTTTAAATCCACAAGCAAATCAAAATGTTTAAATTTTTGAAGATGAATTCCACGAAACTCTAAAAAGTCTCTTTCAAGTTCTTTGTCTTTGATATGATATGCATACCACATTCCTCTTGCGTCAAAATCCATGTATCTGTATTCAATACCCTTTCCTGTTCCTGTTTTAGAGAAGTAATCCAGATAAAATGTTGCATCCTTATTGCTGTCAATTACAAGGTAATAGGCAGGAGAAAAACTAAATCCACGTGTATTGGAATTTCCGATTTTAAAGGGTAAAAATCCTGATTTCTTTTTTCCTCCGGGTCCCCAGAATACAGGCGAGTAAAGTAGAGGAATGTTTTTTACTCTAAAAGTCGTATGTTTTGAGAAAAATGTATCATCAACTACAAAATCAATCAACTGACCGGTAAAGCACCACGGTTGGGATTTATCAGGCTCAGGCTCGCATGTAGAGAATGTTGCATTTTTTGCTTTGTATTTAATCTCACTTAAACGCTCAATTTCTTGAGCTTTAATCCATATATCTTGTCTTTTTATATGAACAAGAGCGTTTTTGAGAGTTCCTGTTTTTTTGTCTTCATTAAATTTTCCTTCCTCTGCCCAAGCTGTCATCTCTTCATCTTCATAGTACAAATCACCATAGGCTTCTATCTCGTTTTTTGTCTCGTAATATATGACTTTATTGGCTCTTAACTTATAATTTGGCTCATCTACTTGAACATTGCCTGTTGCAATAATCTTTTGCTCCTCTTCAAATCTTTCCAGCATGTCTGATACTATCTCAACAGATATTGCCTTAGAAGGCATAAAAAAAATTGAAAATATGACACTAAAAATTACTGAAAAAACTATCTTTACTGATAATTTCATAGTAGTTCACCTAATTTTCTGTGAATAGCTGTCTCACCTAAAAACTCCTTTATCTCTCCTATCAGATAGGCTGAACCAGTGCAAAGAAGAAACAACTCTGGATTTTGATAACAAATTGAAAGTCCCTCATTAAATCCCTGTATGGGATTTGGTGAGAACTGAATATTTATTGAAAAACCATTAAGCCTTTTCAATAACTCCTCATATCTTAGGGCTCTCTCATAGTCTAGCGATGTAAAAATTATTTTTTCAGCATATCCATCAAAGTGTTTAAGAATGCCGTTGACATCCTTGTCTTTCATAACACCAAAAACAAGCACAGGCTTTTTAGCAGTAATAAACTTTAATGATTGCGTCAGTCTGTATGCTGCATCAGGGTTATGGGCTATGTCAAGAATAACAAGTGGCTCCTGAGAGATTATTTCTAATCTTCCAGGCATCTTTACTTTTTGCAAGCTTTCCCTTATTGCACTTTCATTGTATTTTGGATAAAGTTCTATAAACGCTTTAAGTGCCAACGAAACATTTTCTAATTGATGAAGTCCAGTAAGAGAAAAAAATAAATTTATAATAGGTGCATGGTGATTGGTAGTTAGTGGATAAAAATCAAATAAAAGTCCTTCAAGGGACATGGATTTGAGATTAGAGTCAAAGTCTTTTCCGTAAATATAAAGTGGTGCTTTGATTTTATTGGCTGTCTCAACAATGATTTTTTCAGCTTCTAATGGCTGATTGGCTATCACCACAGGCACGCTTTTTTTTATGATACCTGCTTTCTCTTTGGCAATTGATGCTAAATCTTGACCTAAAAACTGTTGATGATCAAGTCCAATGTTCGTAATTACTGAAATTTCTGGTTTTACAACATTTGTCGCATCAAGCCTGCCTCCCATTCCTGTTTCCAAAACAACCCAGTCAACACTCTTTTCTTGAAAATACAAAAATGCAACAACTGTAACATACTCAAAAAAAGTTAATTCATCCGCAAAAGGCTGAACTTTTCCAACAAGCCTTACTACATCTTCTTCTGAAATTTCCATATCATTCACAACTATTCTTTCAGTAAATCTTGTAAGATGCGGAGATGTAAAAAGCCCAACACTGAAACCATGAGCTCTTAGCAAGGTATAGATTGTTTTTGAAACAGAGCCTTTTCCATTTGTTCCTGCAATATGAATTGAACGAAAACTTTGGTGAGGATTTCCCAATTTATCTAAGACCTTAAAGATTCTATCAAGCCCTAACTTTATTCCCTTTGTACGCCTTTGATAAAGTTCATTTAAAATTTTTTCATATCTCATCTTGTATCCACTTTGCACTTATCCACCAACCACTATTCACCAATTTCTGGCATCAATATATCAATAATTCTTGATATCGTGTTTTTAAGTTCCTTTCTCTCAACTACCAAATCAACCATACCGTGTTCAAGTAAAAATTCAGCCCTCTGGAATCCTTCAGGAAGCTGCTGTTTTATTGTTTCCTGAATAACACGAGGACCTGCAAATCCTATTAGGCTTTTTGGTTCTGCAATTATTATATCTCCAAGCATTGCAAAAGAGGCTGTAACTCCACCAAATGTTGGATCAGCAAGAACAGAAATATAAAGAACTCCAGCTTCCTTGAGCTTTCCTATTGCCTGTGAAGTTTTTGCCATCTGCATAAGTGAAAACATTCCTTCCTGCATTCTTGCTCCACCAGATGAAGAAACAATTATGAGTGGTATTTTTTTATCCAATGCCCTCTCAGCTGCCCTTGCCACCTTTTCTCCTACAACTGTTCCCATACTTCCGCCCATGAATGAAAAGTCAAGCACAGCAATAACCACATCTCTTCCGTTTAGCTTTGCATCTCCATAAATTGCAGCTTCCTTCATGCCCGTCTTCTTTTCATTCTCCTGCAATCTATCTTTATAAGGTTTGGTATCCTGAAAACCTAATGGGTCAGGAGAGGTTAGCTCAGGATCAAGCTCTATAAAGCTTCCATTGTCAGTAAGAAGTGAGATTCTCTCCTTTGCTGAAATCCTAAAATGATAATTGCACTTTGGACAAACTTTAAAATTGTTTTCAAGTTCCTTACGATATATAATTTCCTTGCAATTTTCACACTTAACCCATAAGCCTTCAGGAATCTTTACTTTTTTTTCAATTTTAGGCTCTTTTCTCTTAAACCAAGCCATTTATATTGCCTCTCTTAAGGATTTTATAAATTCAAAAACTTTATCTGGCTTTTCATGAAAAGCTTTTACTATGGCACTTCCAACAATTACTCCATCGGCAAACTGGGCTATGTATCTTGCCTCTTCAGTCTTACTTATTCCAAATCCAACACATACAGGTTTTCCAAAGCTTTTTACAAATTTTATATGCTCCTCAAAACTTTTTTCTAAATTTAATCCGGAACCAGTAATTCCTGTAATTGAAACATAGTAAACAAAACCAGTAGATGCCTGAGCAATTTTTTTTACTCTTTCAGGAGTAGATGTAGGTGCAACTAAAAATACAGTATCTATTCCGTACTTTTTTGCAAACCCTCTGTAAACAAAAGACTCCTCTACTGTCAAATCAGGAAAAATAACTCCAGAGACCTGTGCTTCCTTTGCATCTTTAAAGAACTTTTCAACTCCATAGCGATACACTGGATTAAGATATGTCATAAGAACTAAAGGCACATTTATTAGCCCTTTTAGATCACCAAGAAAGCTCAAAATTTTTCTCAAATTTACACCTGCATTAAGAGCCCGTTCTGCCGCCCTTTGAATTGTTGGCCCATCAGCCAAAGGATCAGTAAAAGGAATTCCAAGCTCTATTACATCTGCACCAGCCTTTTGAAGAATTGACAGTCTTTTGGCAGTCTCATCAAGATTTGGGTCTCCTGCCATAATATATGGAACAAATGCTTTTTTGCCCTGTTTTTTTATATCCTCAAGCCTTTTTCTTAAAGCAAATCCATTCATAGATTAATACCCTTTATTCTTGCAACTTCCTGAACATCTTTGTCTCCTCTTCCTGAAAGATTAACAACTATGATAGAGTTCTTTGACATTTTCGGAGCAATCTTTATTGCTTCAGCAACGGCATGGGCTGATTCAAGAGCTGGAATTATGCCTTCAAGCCTGCTTAATAGTTCAAAGGCTTCAAGTGCTTCATCATCTGTTGCATAGGTGTATCTTACTCTTTCAATGTCCTTTAAATAAGCATGCTCTGGTCCAACAGAAGCATAATCAAGTCCTGCAGAGACTGAATGGGTCTTAAGAATGTTACCGTCTTCATCTTCAAGCACATAACTTATACATCCCTGAAATATTCCCTTTTCTCCACCTGCAAATCTTGCAGCGTGCATTCCTGTATGAATTCCCTTTCCACCTGCCTCAACTCCTGTCATTTGAACATCCTTGTCTTTGAGGAAAGCGCTGAAAAGTCCGATTGAATTGCTTCCTCCGCCTACACACGCTATAAGAAGATTAGGAAGCCTGCCTTCTTTTTCAAGAATTTGTTTTTTTGCCTCTTTCCCTATTACACTTTGAAAAAATCTTACAAGTAAAGGATAAGGATGGGGACCAAAAACAGTTCCCATTACGTAATGGGTGTTTCTTACATTTGTCGTCCAGTCCCTTAAAGCCTCATTTATTGCATCTTTTAAAGTTTTTGAGCCTATGTCAACTGGAACAACCCTTGCTCCTAAAAGATTCATTCTAAAAACATTAAGTGCCTGCCTTCTTATGTCCTCAGTGCCCATGTAGATATCACATTTAAGTCCCACTAATGCTGCACCTGTTGCAGTTGCAACACCGTGTTGTCCTGCGCCTGTCTCAGCAATAATTCTTTCTTTTTTCATAAGCCTTTTTGCAAGAAGAGCCTGACCCAGAGCATTGTTTATTTTATGGGCACCTGTGTGCGCCAAGTCTTCTCTTTTAAGGTAAATCTTTGCTCCACCAAGATACTCAGTTAATCTTTTTGCAAAATAAAGGGGAGTTGGCCTTCCAACATAATCCTTCAGTAGAGCTTCAAACTCAGCATTAAATTCTTTATCCCTTTTTGCTCTCTGAAATGCTTTATCAAGCTCTTCAAGGGCAGGCATCAAAGTTTCAGGGACAAATCTTCCACCATACTGACCAAAATATCCCTTTTTATTACCCATAAAAAGTATTATAGCATACAAAAATTGAAATTCTTAAAAAGTTTCAGTTAATATTTTAAATGTTACTTGTTAAAGAGATAATGACTCCAAATCCTCTGACATGCAAAATTTTTACTCCAGTAAAAGACCTCATAAATTTAATGTCAAAATCAGGTGTAGGTTCCATTCTATGTGTAAATGAAAACAATACTTTGGTCCAAATAATTACCATAAGAGATATTTTAAAGATTATTTCCACTGCGGATTTGAATGAGAAAATTAGTACCATTCTTGAAAAAATAAACAAGAAAAGAGAAAATCTAATAACAATCTCTCCCCATGAGAATCTTTTAACAGCAATAAATTTAATGAATGAAAATCAAATAAGTCATTTACCCATAATTGATGAAAATGAAAAACCCATAGGACTTATCAGTTTACGCGACATACTCAAAAACTTCCCCTCTATAGTATTTATTGATCCTCTTACAAGGCTTAGTAATCGTCAGTATCTAAATTTCTTAATTGAAAAATTAAATAATGCAAAAGACATATCAATTGCTTTAATGATGATTGATATTGATGATTTCAAAATTATAAATGATACTTACGGACACATATTTGGAGACAAAGTTCTAAAAGAAGTTGCCCAATGTTTAAGAACAAATCTAAGAGGTTATGATGATTCAATAAGATATGGAGGAGAAGAATTTTTAGCTTTTGTCTACAGAGTCAATAAAGATGAAATATTAAATATTGCTGAAAGGATAAGAGGCAAAGTAAAGGAAATAAAGTTTGAGATTCCTATTACAGTTAAAGTCAGTATTGGCTTGACTTTTTACAAAAAAGGAGAATCTATTTTAAATGCTATAAAGAGAACTGATGAGGCAATGTATAAAGCAAAAAAAGCAGGAAAGGACAGAGTTTTTTTACTATAACATTTTCAGAGCCTGCCAGATTTGATAATTGAGATTATCAACCACATTCCAAGAAAAAATGCAACTGCACCTGTGATTAATCCAAAAAGTGATATTCCATGAAACAAAGGCTTTACCTCTGCAGCATGCATTATTGCAGAGCTTAGTATCATTGCACTTACAATTAAACTGAAAGCAATTTTATTGCTTGCTTTATCAATATCTTTTATAAATTCAGGCAAATTTACATGAAACATTTTTACTGTTATATCATCCCTTACTGCTTTCCTAAGAAGCGTTTTCAGTTGTAGTGGAATTATATGAACAGCTTCTCCTATTTCAGTTTTGAAGTTTTTCAATTTTTCAAAGTAAAATTCAGGACTAATTCTTTTGATAGAGAGCTTTTGAGCATGAGGTTTGATGAATTCAATTACGTGAATGTCAGGTTGAAGTTCCCTTGTAAGTCCCTCTATCATGAATAAAATTTTGTTTATTAAGAAAAGCTCCGATGGAAATTTAAGTCCATATTTTATTGATACCTCTATAACAGCTTCAACAGACTCTGCAATATTGATCTTGTCTAATGAAAATGAATAAATAGGTAGAAGAACATCTTCTATGTCTTTTTTTAATTTTCTCTCTATTTTCTCAGGAGTTTCTTCTTCTGGTATAATACCAAGTTTCATGTATTCTTTAATTAGTTTGTCAGTATCCTTATTTATTATTGACAGTGCCACATTAGCGTAGGACTCTTTAAATTCATCATCAATTCGTCCAACAATACCAAAATCTATAAGAGCAACTCTCTCATCATCAATAACAAAAATATTTCCAGGATGAGGGTCAGCATGAAAGAACCCATGTTCAAATATCTGAATAAAATATGATTCAATGAGTGTATTTAGAACATTTTTAAGATTATAACCTGATTTCTTTAACATTTCTTTATTGTCTATTCTTATTCCATTAATTTTCTCCATCACAAGTATTTTCTCTGTAGTAAACTCTTTGTATATCTTCGGAATATATAGTTTTTCGTTATTTTTAAAATTTTCTCTAAAAATCAGACAATTTGCCGCTTCCCTTTTGAAATCAAGCTCTTTTGTGATAGAATTTGCGAATTCTTCAACTAATCCCAAAGGATCAAAATATCTAATTTCAGAAATATGCTTAAGGGCAATTTTGGCTATTGCCTGAAGAATCATTATATCAAGCATTATTTGCTGTTTAATACCTGGTCTTCTTATTTTTACAATAACTTCTTTACCGTCCATAAGAACCGCCTCATGAACCTGAGCTATTGAAGCTGCAGCAAGGGGTTCAGGATTAAAAGATTTGAAAATTTTATCCACAGGTGAACCAAGTTCAGTTTCAATGATTTCATATGCCCTTTCAACAGAAAATGGTGATACTCTATCCTGAAGCTTTTTAAATTCATTTGCAACATTAATACCAACAAGATCAGGTCTTGAGGCAAAAAGTTGTCCGAGTTTTATAAACGTTGGACCAAGTTCTTCAAATGCCATCCTAAGGCGCTCAGGAGCACTTAGATGTCTTTCTGATTCCCATTTCCCAAAGGTCTTCAATCTTTTCCTAAGGGGGATGTATTTCCCAAGATGAATTTGATCAACTATCTGTCCAAAACCGTGTTTTATGAATACATTTAGTATCTCCTTTAACCTTTTTACGGAAAGAAAAGTCCTTCTGAGTCTAATAATGTCCATGTTTTATTATACCGAAAAATAAAAATTCAAAGTCCCCACTCAGATCACCTGTTGTGAGTGATAATTTTAAAAAGCAGTCTTTAAAATTGACTTAAAATCTTAATAAATGTCTCGCAATAAAAGGCTAATAAGTTTTCTATAAAAAATAGCTCAAATTAGGTTATCATAAAAAGTTATGGCAGATGTTTATCTTGTAGATGGAAGTTGCTTTGTATATAGGGCTTATCATGCAATAAGGGAACTCAGAAATTCAAAGGGCACGCCTACAAATGCCACATATGGCTTTACGAGAATACTTCTAAAACTACTGAAAGAGAAAAAAGTTAGTGATATGCTTATTGCCTTTGACAGTCCTCATCCTACAAAAAGACATAAAGTATACGAAGATTACAAAATAACGAGACCAGAGACACCTAAAGACCTGCCCATTCAGATTGATTATATAAAAAAAATTATTGACGCCTTTGGAATTTCAAGACTTGAATTGCCGGGATATGAAGCAGATGATATTATAGCTACAGTGGTTGAGAGGTTTAAGGATAAAGATGTTTGTTTTTATATAGTAACGCTTGATAAAGATATGATGCAGATTGTATCTGATAAAGTTAAAATCTATGACCCTTTCAATGATATTTTAATTGATAAAGAGAGCGTTTTAAAAAAATTTGGCGTACTACCTGAAAAACTTACGGATTTCATGGCTCTTGTTGGAGATACAATTGATAACATTCCGGGAGTAAAGGGAATTGGAGAAAAGACTGCAGCAGAATTGATAAAGAGATATGGCTCAGTTGAGAACATTTTGAAAAATATTTCAATAATAAAACCAACAAGGGTTGCAGAGCTAATAAGAAAAAATGAAGACTCTCTCAGATTAAGCAAAGAGCTTGTGCTTTTAAGTAAGGATGCGCCTGTTGATATTCAAGTTGAAAAGCTTAAAATTAAAGAGCAAGATAGAGAAAAACTCATCAAGATTTTTCAAGAACTTGAATTTCGCTCTCTTATAAAAGAGATTTTTCCTGAGGAACAAATTTCAACTAACATAACCAAAGCAGAAAAAAACGATGTGTTAAATCATATTTACGAGAAGGGCTTTTTTTCTGTTACATTTTCTGATAATAAAGCATTCATTGGAATAGATAATCTCATAACAGAGTTTGATATCCCTGAAAAACAGTTATACGAGCTTCTATTATCAAACCTTATGAAAATTGTATACAATGCCAAAGACATCTTAAAATCCCTTTCCACCATTCACTATTCACTGTTCAAAAGCCACAAGCCATCAATTAATCCGCCTTTCTTTGACCTTATGATTGCCGCATATCTACTCAATCCAAACAAGGCAAAATACGATTTCAATGAGCTCTTACTTGATTATCTCGGAAGTATAAACAACAGCCAACCTTCACCAGAAATTCAACCATCATTAATGTTACAGCTTTATGAAAAACTCATAAATGAACTCAAGGAAAAAGAGCTTGATAATGTTTATTTTGATATAGAGATGCCCCTTGTTGAAGTTCTTTATGAAATGGAAAAAGCAGGTATAAAAATTGATGGAGGAAAACTTAATGAGCTTACTTCAATGGTTGAAGTAGAGACAGAAAAAATAAAAAATAGAATTTATAATCTTGCAGGATTTGAATTCAACATCAACTCTCCAAAACAGCTTGCTGAGGTTTTGTATGATAAATTAGGATTAAAATCAAGAAAAAAAGGAAAAAAAGCACGTTCAACTGAAATGGAGATTTTGGAAGAGTTAGCCCTTCAGCATGAGCTTCCACAGGAAGTGATAAATTACAGAGTGCTGAATAAACTTCTTACAAGTTATCTAATTCCCCTTAAGAATTTCATCAATCCCTTAACCAAAAGAATTCATCCAAAATGGTCTCAAACTGTAGCAAGCACAGGAAGATTAATTAGCAGTGAGCCAAATCTACAGAATATTCCAGTCAAAGGACAATGGGCTGAGTATCTTAGAGAGGTCTTTGTTCCAGAAGAAGGTTATTTATTTTTAAGTGCCGATTATTCACAAATTGAACTTAGACTGCTTGCACATCTAAGCGAAGACCAAAATCTAATTGATGCTTTCATAAAAGGTAAAGATATTCATAAAACAACAGCAGTGGAGCTTTTCTCAGTTTCCGAAGACCAAATAACAGAAGAGCATAGAAGGATTGCCAAAACCGTAAACTTTGGAATTACCTATGGTATCAGTGCCTTTGGACTCTCTGAATCAATTAAAATTCCATACGAAAAGGCTGAAGAACTTATTGATCTTTATTTCTTACGATATCCAAAGGTGAAGGATTTTATTGAACAAAGCATTAATTTTGCCCGTGAAAATGGCTTCGTTAAAACGCTTTTTGGAAGAATTCGACCAATACCTGAAATAAGAAGTGCCAATCAAAATATAAGACAGCAAGCTGAAAGAGTGGCAGTTAATGCAAGAGTTCAAGGTTCAGCTGCGGATATTATAAAAATTGCAATGACCAGAATTTATCATAGAATTAAACAGGAAAATCTGAATGCACGAATAATTCTTCAAATCCATGATGAAATAGTCATTGAGTCACATGAAAAAAATATTGAGAGAGTAAAGCAGATTGTGGATGAAGAGATGAAAAACTTTTCTCTTCATGTTCCTCTGGAAGTGAATATTTATACTGGAAAAAGTTTAAATCTATAGATTTTTACCAACTACAACCACAATATATGAATCTGTTTTAAGAAATCTCTCTGCAACTCTTTTGATATCTTCTTTGGTGACTCGTTCAATGTATTCAGGATATTTAGCTATATAATCATCGCCAAGTTCATAAAATTCAACAACACAGAGAAATTCACTTATTTTTTTCATTGTATCAATTCTTAAAGGAAAACTTCCTACAAGAAAAGACTTTGCCTCTTTTAGCTCTTCCTCTGTAACACCTTCTTTTTTCAATCTTTCTATCTCTTTAATAATCATCCTTATTACTCTTTTGGTATTTTCTGCCTTTGTCTTAACTTCAATATGAAAATCTCCTGGCATAAGATACGGTGAAAAGATGCTATAAATTGAATATGCAAGCCCCTGCTCTTCCCTTATGCTCCTTGCAAGTCTTGATGTTAGTCCACCTCCTCCAAGCAAATAATTCATAACACTGAAGGCATAATAATCCTGGTCCTTCCTTGAAATTCCCTCAAATCCAAGAACAATTGTGGACTGAGTAAGGTCATCTCTTTTTATGAAAATTTCCGTGGGTTTTTCCCTTTTACTAAAAACTGGAGCTGAGATCGCTCTCTGAGAAATTTTTCCTGTCCAGTCCTTCATATGCTTTTCTAAAAGTTCAGAAAGCTCCTTCTCGGTTATATCCCCGACAATAGAAAAAATCATTTTATCGGGCTTATAAAACTTTTCATAAAAATTGACAATATCCTGTCTTTTTAAGTCCTTAAGCAATTCTGCCTCTCCCTCAACAGGTCTGCCGTAGGGATGGTCTCCAAAAAGGGTTTTAAGAAATTGTTTGCCTGCTATGTATGAAGGCTCTTTTTCCATCTGCCTTAAGTAGTTTTCCAAAATAGAAAGCTCTTTTTTAAACTCCTCATCGGGAAATGTTGGATTCTTGAGAATATCAAAGAACAAGGCAATAGCCTCATTTAAATGTCTTTTCGTTGTTGAAAGGGTTAGAACAGTAAAATCAGCTGTTACTTTTTTTTCTATTGATATGGCGAGGAAATCTATGGCATCTTCAATCTCCCTTGCAGAACTTGATTTAGTACCTTGAGTAAGCAACTGAGCAGTAAGATATGCTTGGGAAGGCTTTTCTTCATCTAAAGGTGATGCAGGAATTAAAACAGTCATGTATACTATTGGAATGCTATTGCGATAAAGATATTTTACCTTTGCACCGTTTTCAAGCTTATATGTTTTAAAATCCATACTAATTGCTCCTGCAACGTTATAATTGCAAAATATGATAAAAAACAAAGTTATAATTAAAATTCTTTTATTCATTCCGGAATTAAAATCCCCACCGTAAGGTTATCATTTTTAAAGTATTTTTGTGCTACCCTTTGCACATCTTCCTCAGCTACTTTTAAACTATCTTCACGATATTGATTAATCATTCGCCAATTACCAAGAATTTCAAATCTACCAATAAATAAAGCATGTCCAAAGGCTGAATCTTGACTGAAAAGAAAAGATGCTTCAACTTGATTTTTGGCTTTTTCTATCTCCTTTTTTTCAGGCTTTTCATTTTTTAGCCTTTCTATTTCCTCCCTAATTATTTTTTCAGCCTCATCAATTTTATCCTGCTCCTTAATATATGCAACTATAAAAAATAAAAATCCATCCCTACTTAGCGGAGAATTGGATGTTGAAATTTCAACTGCTAAAGCTTTTTCTATTACAAGCTTTCTGTAAAGTCTTGAACTTTTGCCCTCTCCAAGTATTGTGCTTAGGATTTCAAGGGAGATGCTGTCTTTGTCAGGATAGGCTGGAACTTTATATGCCATAACCAGCATTGGAAGATGTGTTTGTCTTTTTAAAATAACTCTTCTTTCACCATACTGTTTGGATTCATATAAAAGTCTTCTTTCAGGATTTTTCTTGCACGATGGTATTGGTTCAAA